>Ga0222677_1000008_pt1 | contig 198304 bp, 174 predicted proteins | sample AntAcemetagen935_FD_179846 | JGI IMG/M metagenome (GOLD analysis project Ga0222677, IMG submission 179846) | Saline water microbial communities from Ace Lake, Antarctica - #935 | ecosystem: Environmental > Aquatic > Non-marine Saline and Alkaline > Saline | place: Antarctica: Ace Lake... | reverse complement strand
ATGCTGAGGGAATGACCTTCATACGAAGCCGATTCAAGCCGGCTTACCTGTTGCTGGGATGTTTTAAGAACCTTTGCAAGATCTTTTTGTGAAAGGCCGGCCTGCTTGCGAAGGGCGCTAATCTGCAACGCCACATCCCAGGCCTGCCCTGCCCGGGCATAGTGTTCTGCAAAAACCGGGTTTTTCATCTGTTTGGCAAGATAGTTGTCAAAATTGGTTTTTTTCATAATTTCATCCTTTTCTGCCAGTCTCGCATCCGATCACGCGCGGTTTGTTTGTCACGCTGCGGGATAGCCTTTGCCTTGTTCCTGATGCCATGTACGGCGATGATTCGCCGGTTTTCCATAAAGAACCAAAGTACTCGGGAGTTGAGCTTTCCCACATGCCGCAGTTCAAAAAGCCCTTCGCCAATCGCCTTTGAGAGGGGTTCCCGATGATACTGCCGCAGGCGCAGTTTTGCTAATCCAGCCATGACCGCCGCAAAGTCACCCGGATCGCGTGCTTTTAACGCATCCAGAAACTCACGCACAGGGCATGATCCGTCTGCAGTCTCATAAAATTCTACACTGAAGTTCATGATTTTTCAACATCAAATTTGATGTATTTTTTAAGGTTATACAATTTTAAAATGTCGCTTGGTTCGTTTGCTGTTTTAGTGGCAGATAGTTCTATCTATAAACAGACGCAAAGAATGCTTTTGTCTTTCTTTATATTTTTCAGTTCCTGCCTTCGCCGGAATGACTAATAATGATTTATAAGTTTAGATTATTTATTTTAGGTTTTTAAACCCCGTTGCAGCGTAGCTGAGCGAAGTTCATAAACACGGATACAAGGAGTCACATGTTTGAGGCCGGCAGGCGGGTACGAGTTTGTGACGACGCCTTGTTTATGGTTTTCGCAAGGAGAGCCGCAGGCCAAGCTGCTGGGCGCCTTTTCTTTGGATACTTTCTTTGGGGCGAACAAAGAAAGTATCGTAAAAAAAAGATTTTATTTGATTAGTTTCTAAGTCTCGAACCTAAAAGATTTTTTGTACCCTTTCTTTGCTTGTCCAAAGAAGGGGTACCCCCAAGAAAAGACATCCTGGCGTTTCGCGGCCTTCGGCTGCCCTCGCCGGGCACATGCTAGCGGGAACGACAAGAACTCGTCACGCTTTAGCATGACTCAGACAGCTTCTCGTCCTAATCCGCTTTCACGCACCCGTCTCGGCTGCCAAACGATGGGGATTTAAAAACAAAAATCTAAAAGATGAGCTAAAAAGGGATAATAAGGGAAGATCAAAAAAACTTTTTAGAATGCAGCCAAGGATGAGAAATTAACTCTAGTGTTTGGGCTCCAGTCGCACAACAAGACGTGCATCGAGCGCATCGGCAATTTTGGAAAGCGTTTCCATTGAGGCATTTTTGAATCCACCCCGTTCAAGCCGGGAAAGTGCTGGTTGTTTAGTGCCGATTTTCTCTGCAAGGGTTTGCTGTGTCATACCGCTTTGTTCGCGCAATTTCAGCATGCTCTCAAGAAGTTCAAATTCGGCATCTAGCTCATGCCAGGCCTTTTTAAAACCTGGCTTCTTCATCTGCTGAGCTTTGTAGTCCTGCAAAGTTCTCGCCTTCATTTTTTAACCTCATTTCATTTCTCAGATATAACATATATGTTATAATTTATCAATGGCTATTCCAGCATCATTCTCCTTAAAATAAGGAAAAAGTATTTTGAGGTCACAATCTGTGACCTCAAGATCACCTCGGTGGGTTGGTAAGTCTTGAAAAGCGTTTTTGTCTTTGGGGTTTAAAACCGTCACACCGGTGAAGACCGGTGTCCAGAGTTTTAATTATTAAGGCACTGGATTCCGGCCTTCGCCGGAATGACAATAAAAATAGATACTTCAAAGTTGAATGTTTAAGGTTCAAAGTTGGAAACTGCAAAGAAGAAAAGATTAAAAGTTTTACGTTCATTGAGTCACTTCAAAGATAGTGACCGCTACGCTCTTTGTCGTCCAAAGGGCTATAGCTGCCAGCTTTATGCTGGCTCAACGAACCAAAGAAAAGTCGCCCCTGGCGTTTCGCGGCCTTCGGCTACCCTCGCCGGGCACATGCTAGCGGGAACGACAAGAACTCGCTTCGCTCAGACAGCTTCTCGTCCTGATCCGCTTTCATGCACCCACCTCGGCTGCGCTCCGATGGGGGTTTAAAAACCCTAAAATCAGGAGGCCTCAAGAAATAAAAAAATTTAGTAGCCTTTGTTTGTGGCCCATAAGAAATGACAGGATGTGGGGGGCGATACAGGACCAGGGTCAGGCAACCATTACTGTTTTTCCTGACCTGTGCTGTAAGCCGCACAATATTCCTTCGCCGTAAACCCTATTGTGCGTTTGGGTGTTTCGGGCTCCTGCATAAGGGCCCTGATGGCGTCAAATACGACCCGGAACTGACTGTCGTATTTCAGCTCAAGGTCTTCAAGCTTTCTGGCAAGGTCAGCATGGGTGGCAAGCATCTGCCGCAAACGTACAAAAGCCCTAACGACAAATACACTCATTTTAGCGGCTTCCGGGCTTCGTAGTACATTCGCAGCCATCATGGCGCCGTGTTCCGTAAACGCAAAGGGGCGGAATCTGATATTGCGTTTGGATGCGGTCACAGTTTGTGACCGCATGGATTTCGTTGTTGCCGGCACAGTGTCTGATTGCGAAAAGGCAGCGGCCTCTTCTGCGGTAAGCTGAAATGCGAAGTCATCTGGGAACCGTTCTGCATTGCGTTTTACTGCCTGGTTTAATATTTTTGTGGAAACACCGTAGAGCTGCGCCAGGTCATGATCGAGCAGTATCTTTTGTCCCCGGATTACATGTATTTTACGCTCGATCAGCTCCGGCGAAACCGAAGCATGCTCATCTTTCATCGTTCCCCTCCTTGTATCTATAAACGTCCCACTTAATAAACAAACAGACGCTAATACAGCGTTTATATTCCTTTATTTTATTTCCTGAATTCCGGCCTTCGCCGGAATGACGATAAAATAGATACTTCTTTAGATTTTTAAACCCGTTGCAGCGCAGCTGAGCGAAGTTCATAAACACGGATACAAGGAGTCACATGTCTGAGGCCGGCAGGCGGGTACGAGTTTGTGACGACGCCGTGTTTATGGTTTTCGCGAGGAGAGCCGCAGGCCAAGCTGCTGGGCACCCTTTCTTTGGTTCGTTTCTTTGGAGTGAGCAAAGAAATGAACGTAAAAAAGCATTCTCTCTGCATTCAAAATGACAGGAAGGAATAAAAATTAAGGCCTTGCGACTAAAGCATTTATGAAGGGCCGAGGTCAAACGTCTACTATTTACAGTGAAAAAATCATGGGGTTAAGGATCTTTTAATGGCCGGGACTTTTACTTAGGACCCTGATAAAAAAATAACTTGCATTGTATACATATATGCATACAATTGTATGTGCACTATTTATTATGAAGAAAAGAGAACTGCTCAAGAGGCTAAAAAAATACGGCTGGTGGAAATATGATGATGGCGCCAACCACGAAATATGGACTAACGGAGAACAAAAGCTTCCCATCCCTCGTCATGCTGAAGTTAATGAAATTACGGCAAAATCAATATTAAAAACCGCAAAGTCTAACCTGGGAAGAAAGTAGCGGGTGTTATGTGAAGATCGAAGGTAAACTCATCAGGTCTGGCAAATGGTGGGCAGTGGAGGTTCCTCTTCTGTTAATTTACACCCAGGGGAAGACCAAAAAAGACGCATACTTGATGGCAGCAGATGCTATAGAAGCTTTAATTGCTGAAAAAGGTTTTACGGTAACGGTTACAGAAGGCCCCGACAATACATTCAGCATTGGGGCCAGTAATGATAGCTTATTGATGTCATTGGCGCTCAAACAGCAGAGATCCGGCCATCATTTGAGTATTCGGGATATCGCCAAAAGACTCGGATCGAATTCCCCTGCTGCTTACAGCCGTTATGAGCAGGGAAAAGTAAAACCGTCTCTGGATAAATTTACACAGCTTTTGAAGGCCATTGATCCGAGCCTGGAACCTATTCTTAAAGTTGCCTAGTTCACCATATCATTTTGAAGTGAACTTCTAAAATATGTTTATTTCTCTGCTCGTCAAAGGGCCGAGGCGGCCAACGATGGGGACTGAAAGTCAAAAGCTATAACCTTGGGTTTTTTTAGGTCTGAATAAAAGATTTTATGTTGGAGGTTTTAAAACCCGTTTCAGCGCAGCTGAGCGAAGTTCATAAACACGGATACAAGGAGTCACATGTTTGAGGCCGGCAGGCGGGTACAAGTTTGTGACGACGCCGTGTTTATGGTTTTCGCGAGGAGAGCCGCAGGCCAAGCTGCTGGGCACCCTTTCGTCAATCCTTTCAGGCTTGACCGCTACGCACTTTGGTTGTTGAGCCAGCCAAAGTGGCTGGCAGCCATGGCCCTTTGGAGTGAGCAAAGAAATGAACGTAAAAAAAGCTTTCTCTTTTAGTTGAAATGACAGAACTTACCTTTGGAGCGAACAAAGAAAGTATCGTAAAAAAAGATTTCTCTCTTCATCCGAAATGACTACGCTGCGTTTAGCGCCCTGCGGGTTCCTTCGCCGTAAAACCGATTGTGCGTTTGGATTTTTTTGGCTCCTGCATAAGGGCCCTGATGGCGTCAAATACGACCCGGAACTGACCATCGTATTTCTCTTCTATCGCTTCGAGTTTGCGGGCAAGGTCGGCATTCGTTGCGAGAAGCCTTCGCAGCCTTACAAACGCCCGCATGATGGCTATATTTACCTGAATAGCACGGGGGCTGTTTAACACACCGGCCAGCATGGCAACCCCCTGCTCGGTAAAAGCATACACATTCTTCGCATGCTTGATTTTTGAACATATCACAATTTGTGATATGTTCCGGATCTCGTCGCGGGTTAACGTAAGCATAAAATCAGCAGGGAATCGTTCGATGTTCCGGTTGACAGCCTGGTTGAGTGCTCTCGTTTCAACGTCGTAGAGTTGCGCAAGATCGCGGTCGAGCATAACTTTATGCCCGCGAATGAGATAAATTTTATTCTCGATCAGCTCCGGCGAAACCGAAGCATGCTCATCTTTGATCGTTCCCCTCCTTGTATCTATAAACGTCCCACTTAATAAACCAATTAGACGCTAATGCAGCGTTTATATTCCCTTATTTTATTTCCTGAATTCCGGCCTTCGCCGGAATGACAATCTATACACGGCCACGCGGAAGCGTGGCCCTCCAGGATTGATGCGCACAGCGCAACCTACGGACTATCTTCGTTCGAAATAACAAATGAGAACTTATTTAATTATTGGGATTTGAATCTAAGATTTTAAACCCCCATCGTATCGCAACCGAGACGGGTGCATGAGAGCTGGGCTGGGTCGTTATGCTGTCTGAGCGCCCAAATGTGCGAGTTCATGGCGACCCCGCTATCAAGTGCCCGGCAAGGGAAGCCTTTAGGACGCGATACGCCAGGGGCGACTTTGAGTCAAGCCCTTGGGCTTGACCGCTACGCTCTTTGGTTCGTTGAGCCAGCAAAAGGCTGGCAGCTATAGCCCTTTGGACGACAAAGAGCGCAGCGGTCACTCTTTTGGGAGTGACTCAATGAACGTAAAAAAAGTTTTTGAATGTGTACCGTTATCAGCACTTAAAAAAAATTAATCGCGCGAACTCGCCGGCTTTGAAGACCGTCCCCGTGCCCGCACCTTTGTAACCGCTGAAGCAATATCAGCCTTCTTTAGCCCGGCTTCGCGTGCATACTTTCTGCTCACGGCAGTAAGCTTCCGAAATGCCACTAGATCAGGTTTTTCCTCCGGTTCAAACACAATACGCACTCGCGCATGCAAGGCATCGGCGACGCGGCGAAGCATGCTGAGGGAATGACCTTCATACGAAGCCGATTCAAGCCGGCTTACCTGTTGCTGGGATGTTTTAAGAACCTTTGCAAGATCTTTTTGTGAAAGGCCGGCCTGCTTGCGAAGGGCGCTAATCTGCAGCGCCACATCCCAGGCCTGCCCTGCCCGGGCATAGTGTTCTGCAAAAACCGGGTCTTTCATCTGTTCGGCAAGATATTTGTCAAAATTGGTTTTTTTCATAATTTAATCCTGTTTCTGCCAGTCTCGCATCCGATCACGCGCGGTTTGTTTGTCACGCCGCGGGATAGCCTTTGCCTTGTTCCTGATGCCATGTACGGCGATGATTAGCCGGTTTTCCATAAAGAACCAAAGTACTCGAGAATTGAGCTTTCCCACATGCCGCAATTCAAAAAGCCCTTCGCCAATCGCCTTTGAGAGGGGTTCCCGATGATACTGCCGCAGGCGCAGTTTTGCCAATCCGGCCATGACCGCCGCAAAGTCACCCGGATCGCTTGCTTTTAACGCATCCAGAAACTCACGCACAGGGCATGATCCGTCTGCAGTCTCATAAAATTCTACACTGAAGTTCATAATTTTTCAACATCAAATTTGATGTATTTTATAAGGTTATAAAATTTAAAAATGTCCACTGGTTCGTTTGCTGTTTTAGTGGCAGATAGTTCTATCTATAAACAGACGCAATAAGTGCGTTCGTATTCCCTTATTTTATTTCCTGAATTCCGGCCTTCGCCGGAATGACAATCTATACACGGCCACGCGGAAGCGTGGCCCTCCAGGATCGCTCCCTGTGGTCGAAATAACAAAAATTAGAATCTTAGGCTTTAAAACCACAAACACAAAACAGCATCTAAAAAATCATAAAGACCGACAAACATTTTTTTTGGAGGGACGTGCTTCCGCGCGTCCGAATGACAATCATACGCGGCCACGCAGAAGCGTGGCCCTCCAAAATCTCTCCCTGTGGTCGAAATAAATGATTTGAGGCTAAGGTTTTAAACCTCGTTTCGCGAGGAGAGCCGAAGGCCAAGCTGCTGGGCACCCTTTCTTTGGTTCGTTGAGTCAGCCCATTTGGGCTGACAGCTATAGCCCTTTGGAGCGACAAAGAGCGTAGCGGTCAATCGATTTTGATTGACTCAATGAACGTAAAAAAAGATTTAGTGTTTGGGTTCTAGTCGCACGACAAGTCGTGCATCAAGCGCATCAGCAATTTTGGAAAGCGTTTCCATTGAGGCTTTTTTGAATCCGCCCCGTTCAAGCCGGGAAAGCGCTGGTTGTTTAGTGCCGATCTTTTCGGCTAGCCGCTGCTGTGTCATACCGGCCCGCTCTCGCAATTTCAGCATGCTTTCAAGTAGTTCAAATTCGGCATCGAGTTCTTGCCAGGCCTTTTTAAAACCGGGCTTCTTCATCTGCTGAGCTTTGTAGTCCTGCAAAGTTCTCGCCTTCATTTTTTAACCTCATTTCTCAACAGAAAATCTTTCATGCGTTTTTCTACAATGTCAATCGCTCGTGCAGGCGTCTTATTTGTCTTCTTTATAATGCCATGCAGTAAAATAAATCGACCTTCGGTATATCCAAAATATAAAACCCGAATTGCTCCAATCTTATCCGTCACCCTAATCTCACGTATCTTGCCCCGCACTTGCTTTGTGTACGGTTGCTTCAATAAAACTCCATAGGTGCTCAATAATTCGAGATGTCGAACAACCTTTGCCTGTGCATTATCGGGAAGGCTGTCGAGAAACTCAACAACAGGCTCCCTGCCTGCAGCATCCCGGTAAAATTCAACTATCCAAGTTTTATTCATAATATAACATATATGTTATAAATTATCAATGGTAATCCAGTCTTTTTAGAGGGCGAACAGTGCTATCTTAAACAGACGCTGTCCGAGCTTTTGTCTTCCCTTATTTTATTTCCTGGATTCCGGCTTCCGCCGGAATGACAATCTATACGCGGCCACGCGGAAGCATGGCCCTCCAGAATTTCTCCCGTTGGTCGAAATAAATAATTTGAATCTAAGGTTTTCAAACCCGTTGCAGCGTAGCCGAGCGAAGCATGCGGACACGGATTAAGGGTGGCAAGCTGTCTAAGTCACGCGAAAAGCGGGATGAGTTCTTGACGCCCCCGTGTTCGTGCGTTTCGCAAGGAGAGCCGCAGGCCAAGCTGCTGGGCACCTTTTAGTCAATCCTTTCAGGCTTGACCGCTACGCTCTTTGGTTGTTGAGCCAGCCAAGTAGGCTGGCCGCCATGGCCCTTTGGAGTGCGCAAAGAAATGAACGTAAAAAAAGCTTTCTCTCTTCGGTCGAAATGACTGGATGATGAGGGCGATACTGGACTAAGGTCAGATAACCATTACAGCTTATTCTGCTGTACTCGATATACCACCCTCTGTTCCTTCGCCGTAAAACCGATTGTACGCTTGGGTGTTTCTGGCTCCTGCATAAGGGCCCTGATGGCGTCAAATACGACCCGGAACTGACCATCGTATTTCTCTTCTATCGCTTCGAGTTTGCGGGCAAGGTCAGCATGGGTGACAAGCATCTGCCGCAAACGTACAAAAGCCCTAACGACAAATACACTCATTTTAGCGGCTTCCGGGCTTCGTAGTACATTCGCAGCCATCATGGCGCCGTGTTCCGTAAACGCAAAGGGGCGGAATCTGATATTGCGTTTGGATGCGGTCACAGTTTGTGACCGCATGGCTTTCGTTGTTGCTGGCACAGTGTCTGATTGCGAAAAGACAGCGGCCTCTTCTGCGGTAAGCTGAAATGCGAAGTCATCTGGGAACCGTTCTGCATTGCGTTTTACTGCCTGGTTTAATATTTTTGTTGAAACACCGTAGAGCTGCGCCAGGTCATGATCGAGCAGTATCTTTTATCCCCGAATTACATGTATTTTACGCTCGATCAGCTCCGGCGAAACCGAAGCATGCTCATCATTCATCGCGCCCCTCCTTGTATCTATAAACGTCCCACTTAATAAACAAACAGACGCTAATGCTGCGTTTATATTCCCTTACACGTTCAGTTTTATATGTTTGTAGTGATATTCAAGGTCGCAATTTGCGACCTTAAACAATGGCTGGAGAACTATGAGAAAGTCGTCACACCAGTAAAGCCCGGTGTCCGGAGGTTTTAGATAGGCTGGATTGTTTTGTTGTAGGGTTTTAAAACCCGTTGCAGCGCTATTAAGCGATGATCTCTGAACCGGTCACAGTTTGTGACCGCATAGTTCGGCCTTCGCCGGAATGACAATCTATACGCGGCCACGCGGAAGCATGGCCCTCCAGGATTTCTCGCTGAACTCGAAATGACAGAAAGGGGGTTCAAAGCATTTGGGTTTTAAAACCCGTTGCAGCGTAGCCGAGCGAAGCGCATGAATACGGAAAAAAGGAGTCTCTTGTCTGAGGCCCGACAGATCGGGCACGAGTTTGTGACGACGCCGTGTTTATGTGTTTCGCGAGGAGAACCGCAGGCCAAGCTGCTGGGCACCTTTTAGTCAATCCTTTCAGGCTTGACCGCTACGCTCTTTGGTTGTTGAGCCAGCCAAGTAGGCTGGCCGCCATGGCCCTTTGGAGTGCGCAAAGAGCGAAGCGGTCACCTCCCGCAGGGAGTGACTCAATGAACGTAAAAAATTCCTTAGGGGAATAAAGATCAGAACCTAACGACTATAACATCCAGAAAGCATAGGCTTCATTATGAGATTAACCTTGACATGTGTAGCCAGCTGGCTACAATAATAAATGTACACTATTCGCACAACAGATATCTTTACCAAGTTGCTCGACAACCTGCGCGACATCCAGGCACGAGCACGAGTGCTGGCACGGATTGAACGCCTCGCAACAGGTAATCCAGGAGACGTTAAACCTGTCGGTGAAGGCGTATCTGAAATGCGAATTAATTACGGCCCCGGTTATCGTGTGTACTATACAAAAAAAGGCCGCACGGTGGTCATTCTGCTAGTCGGTGGTGACAAACGGACGCAGACAGCTGATATTAAAAAAGCCATTACTCTTTCCCGCAACCTGTAAAGACAGGCGTGAATCATGAAGAAAACCAAAACGACCCGTTACGATGTGGCTGAACATCTTCGCACACCAGAGGAGATGGCAGCATATCTTGAGGCTTGCATAGAAGAAGCCGATGGGGACGCGGCCTTTATTGCAAAGGCACTGGGTGATATCGCTCGTGCAAAAGGAATGTCTCAGGTTGCACGCGATGCAGGCCTGTCCCGTGAGAGTCTTTACAAGGCACTCTCAGGCGATAGAACCCCCGGTTTTGACACCATTCTTAAAGTTGTACACGCACTTGGGCTAAAACTGCATGCAGAAGTCTCCCACAGCTGAAATACCCCTCTTCTGGATTCCGGCTTCCGCCGGAATGACAATCTATACGCGGCCACGACAAAGCGTGGCCCTCCAGGATTTCTCGCTACGCTCGAAATAACAAGGTAGAAAACGGCGCAGTAAAAATGAAACATCGAACCTTGAACCTGTCTTTATTTCCTGTTTTCAACCTCCAAACTCCGAACTCCCTTCTCCGAACTTCCCTTCTGCTTCTGTGTTTCCTGTTTACAACCTCCCAACTCCGAACTCCCTTCTCCGAACTTCCCTATCCTTAAACCTTGAACATTTATATTGACACCTACCTGAACCGGGCTTACACTTTTTAAATACCAAAACAACTCTATAATTCAGGCAAAACAGGAGAGTACGTTAATGAAGGGCTTACTGAGATGGACCGCAATTATCATAGCCATTATTATTATTGGTGTGATTGCCGCACTTTTGATCACCCCGCAGTTTATCGACACTGCAGATTTTAAGGCCCCAATTGAACAATACGTCTCTGAAGCCACGGGCCGGCCAGTGTCCATTGGGGATGATATTGAACTGAGCCTGTTTCCGTGGGCCGGGGTATCGTTTTCCGATCTTGAGATAGGCAACACAAGAGGGTTTGACGACTCAAAGTTTTTGAGCGTCAAAGCTGCCGAGGTACGCATAAAACTGCTGCCCTTGCTGTCGCTCCGGGTTTTGGTTGACCGGATTATCATCAACGAGCCGCACATATCGCTGGTGACGGATAAAAACGGAGAGGTCAACTGGGATTTTGCCAAAGAAACCACGCAGCCCGTAACAACGGATAGATCAGAAACCAAAGACACAAACGGGCTGCCGATTGCGTCTCTATTGGTTGAAAAAATCAGGGTTACCAACGCAATTGTGACAATAACCGACCAGAGAAACGATACGCGCCGGGAAATAAGCGGGCTTAACCTGGCGCTTGATGATTTGTCTTTTGACCGGCCAATAGGCGTTTCTTTCTCAGCCATTGTTGATGATATACCAACCTCAATTGAAGGCAGCATCGGGCCAATTGGTGATCCGCCGGGCAAAGGCGCAATTGCCGTCAGCCTGCAGATAACCGCGCTGAATCAGCTCACCGTGCAGGTAAACGGCACAATTGAGAATCTACTTGATGCACCCTCTGCAGATATTGCACTCGTCGTTGCTGAGTTTTCACCGCGCTTGCTTGCACAAGAGCTGGGTCAGGAGCTTCCTGCAATGGCTGACTCTAGTGTGCTGAGCCGCTTGTCTTTGAAAGCGCATGTCAAAGGCGCTACCGATTCCGTTGCGATAAGCGATGGTATTTTGGTGCTGGATGACTCCACTATGAATTTCACGGCCCGGGCCAGGGACTTTGATAAACCCGACCTTGGCTTTGACCTGAGCCTGGACCGGATCAATCTGGATCGCTATTTGCCGCCGACGCAAGATGATACGCAGGAAATATCCCCTCAGGCCTCAACAAAGACGTCATCGAAAAAGACCGACTATGCGCCACTCAGAAAACTGGTTTTGGATGGCACAGTATCAATTGGCGAACTCATAGTTAACAAAACTAAAATAGACAGCACAAAATTTGTTATCACTGCCAGGGACGGTATTGTACGGCTGGATCCGCTCAATATAGAGCTGTATCAGGGTACGATTAACGGTACGGCCGCAATAAACATTAAGGGCGACAGCCCGGCAACCAAAGTGCAGCTTGCAGTAGACAAACTACAGGTGGCACCGCTATTAAGGGATGCGCTGGAAAAAGACTTTCTTGAAGGCGCGCTGCAAGCACAAATTAACATGGTAATCCGAGGAGATAGCGCATCATCCATCAAGCAGAGCTTGAACGGCACAGGGAGTTTGAATATAACTGACGGAGCCATCATAGGCGTTGATCTCAATGCCATTATCAGTGATCCCAAAAGTGCTCTTTCCAGCAGCCAGGAACCTGAAACCAAAGCGCGCACCCCGATCTCTGAACTAACAGCACCCTTCACGATGAAAAACGGCTTGTTTCGCACAACAGGCACATCCATAGACTCTGATCGTTTTAACCTGCTGGCAACCGGTACAGCCGACCTGGTAGCAGAGAAACTTAATTTTCTGCTGGACTCAACGCTTGTGAAAACAAAGGTCAGGAAGGACGGCACCACTAAAGTTCGCACGCGCAAAGCCATACCGGTTAAAGTGACGGGCACATTTGATAAACCAAAGTTCAGTGTGGACATGCAGGGCCTTGGCAGGGATCAAATTTTTAAAGCCCTTGAGGATGATGATCCCACGTCAACCAAGAGTCAAGTAGGTGACCTGCTCAAAGGCTTTCTATCGGGGGATTAATGAAACAGAAAAATCAATTAACAATCTCATTAAAAAAAACATTCAGGCTCAACAGCCGCCTTGCTGCTGTGATTGGTATCGCATTTGTACTCAGCGGCTGTGCCGTATTCGGTACATCGCTTGAGTCACCCCGTATCTCGTTGTCCAACCTCGCAGTGCAGGAAAGCACGGGCTTTGAAACGGTGTTTCAGATTCAACTTCGTGTGCTGAACCCGAATGATAGTGACCTAAACATTCAGGGAGTCAATTGCACGCTTGAAATCAACGATAAGCCCTTTGCCTACGGAATATCGAAGGCAGCTGTTCAAGTACCGGCCTTTGACAGTGCAACAGTACCGGTAACGGTGTATGCCTCTGCTATAGATATCGCACGAGGAATATTCGGCATGCAGCAACGCGATGAAATGAGCTATCAACTGAAGGGTAAGGTGCGGCTTGAGGACACAGGATGGTTGTCTTCTAAACTACCGTTTAAATCAGAAGGCACAATTTCGCTCAAAGATCTTCAAGACAAGGCTTTGCATTAGCAGTACTGACTTGGCTGGAAACAACCTACCTGCCGGACAGTGCACTCGTAAACTGCTGCACACAGGAGGAAACCCAATGTTTGTGCAGCAATTTTTTGTTAAAGGTCTGGCCCACAGTTCCTACCTGCTCGGCGAAACAAACACCTGCGCCATTATTGACCCCCGGCGCGACACTGAGATCTACATTGAAGCCGCCCGTTTGATGGGTATGTAAATCACCCACATCTTAGAGACGCATCTGCACGCTGACTTTATTTCAGGGCACCTTGCCCGAGATTTTCAACATATGCCCGTGGCGCGTTATTCTTGTGGTAGAAGTTCTGGTTTTGGGCCTGTTTGTCTGGCTAGAATCAAACGGGATGTAGGCAGTCAATCCTGTCAGGATTGACTCAATGTACCCCCAAGAAAAGATATTTTTTTCGTTCATTTCTTTGCTCGTCCAAAGAAACGAACCAAAGAAAAGTCGCCCCTGGCGTTTCGCGGCCTTCGGCTGCCCTCGCCGGCCACATGCTAGCGGGAACGACAAGAACTCGCTTCGCTCAGACAGCTTCTCGTTCTGATCCGCTTTCATGCACCCGTCTCGGCTGCGCTCCGATGGGGATTAAAAGTCAAATTCCCAAACCTGAGAATCTAATCATTGGTTTTTATACTGGCCTTTGATTCTGTCCAGTATTTAATCATTTAAGGTTTTATGTTCTAAAAACCCGTTGCAGCGCAGCCGAGCGAAGCGCATGAACACGGAAAAAAGGAGTCACTTGTTTGAGGCCCGACAGATCGGGCACGAGTTTGTGACGACGCCGTGTTTATGTGTTTCGCGAGGAGAGCCGAAGGCCACGCTGCTGGGCACCTTTTATTCAATCCTTTCAGGCTTGACCGCTACGCTCTTTGGTTGTTGAGCCAGCCAAATAGGCTGGCAGCCATGGCCCTTTGGGGTGAGCAAAGAAATGAACGTAAAAAAGTATTTCTAAGAAGATATAAAGGAGTCAATCCTGCAGGGATTGACTCAAAGTACAACCTCTACTCTTCATCTACGGAAAACATTTCCATCAAATCTTTTTTGCGTTGTATGGTCGGAAGATCATAGGGGCATTTTTCTTCACATTGCCCACACTCAACGCAGCCCTGCCACCACATCATCATATTCTGGCCCATTGTCCGATCAAGCTCAGAGAGCTCATCGAACTGTTTGTCCTTAAACTTCTGCCAGATAACATGAATAAAAACCGGGATAAGGATATCATTCGGGCACGGTAGGCAGTAGCTGCAGCGCCGGCAAAAATCTTTGCCCAGCGGGGCAACCTCTTCTTCGAAAACTTTTAACTCCTGGGGGGTCAAGGGTTCAATCTTTTCGGCCTCGCGCAAATTCTCAAAGAGCTGTTCTAAACTGGCAACGCCGTTTAAGATAACGTCAACCGGATAGTTGTTCATAAACCTGAAGGCCTTTTCAATATTTCTGATTGAGCCTCCGGCAAGGGGTTTCATAATCAGGGTTCCAATATCAAGGGAGCGTGCAAGCTCAAGCATCTCCTTTTCCGGTTCGCGCTCAATCACATTAAAGGGGATCATGACGGTATCAAACTCGCCGGTTTTCATCAGGTCAATGGCAATATCAACATGATGGGTGGTCAGGCCGATAAAATCGATCATGCCCTGGTCACGAGCTTTTTTAAACGCCTCAAGCGCCCCGCCTTTGCCCATCACAGCCTCAACCTCATGAGCATACAGTTCATGCACCTGGTAGATATCGATTTTGTCGGTCTGCAGTTCTTCGAGGCTTTCTTCCAAATCGGCCATGACCTCATCGTAGGTTCGGCAGTGGGATTTGGTGGCGACAATGCATTCTTTCCTGCGGGTTTTGAGCACCTTACCGATCAGGCTTTCAGAATCCATATAGACCCGCGAGGTGTCAACAAAGTTGATGCCGTAATCAAGCGCAGCATTATAGACCTTGAGTATGGTTTCTTCATCCTTGCCGCCCATCATGGTTGACAGAGGAATGCCGCCAAGAGCCCATTTAGTGACTTCAAGATTTGTTCTTCCCAGTCTGACTTTTCTCATAGCCCTACCCCGTTAAAAATGATTTGAGAATGCGTGCATGGAGTCTGGGGCGATAATATCGCCTTCACTCTTTTGCGTCAAGGGGTGCGGTTCAAAGTTCAAGATTTAAAGTTCAATGTTGAAACCCGGAAACACAGAGAAGATTAAAAATCTTTTACGTTCATTGAGTCACTCCCTACGGGAGGTGACCACTACAGCTCTTTGCTCGCTCCAAATAAACGAACGAACAAAAAAGGATTTAGAAAATTTTCTGTACCCTTTCTTTGCTTGTCCAAAGAAGGGGTACCCCCAAGAAAAGACATCCTGGCGTTTCGCGGCCTTCGGCTTCCCTCACCGGGCACATGCTAGCGGGAACGACAAGAACTCGCTTCGCTCAGACAGCTTCTCGTCCTAATCCGCTCTCATGCACCCGTCTCGGCTGCGCTCCGAGGGATTTGAAAACCACAAAGGCAGAACAACATCAAAAAATCTAAAAGGGGGACAAACACATTTCTTGGAGGGACGCGCTTCTGCGCGTCCGCTCAATAGTCACATACGGCCACGACAAAGCGTGGCCCTCCAGGATTTCACGCTATGCTCGAAATGACAAATGAGGACTTATTTAATTATTGGAATTTATGTTTAAGGTTTTAAAACCCGTTGCAGCGTAGCCGAGCGAAGCGTGAGAATACGGATTAAGGGTGGCAAGCTGTCTAAGTCCCGCGAAAAGCGGGATGAGTTCTTGACGCCCCCGTGTTCTTGCGTTTCGCGAGGAGAGCCGCAGGCCAAGCTGCTGGGCACCTTTGAGTCAATCCTTTCAGGCTTGACCGCTACGCTCTTTGGTTCGTTGAGCCAGCAAAATAGGCTGACAGCCATGGCCCTTTGGAACGACAAAGAGCGCAGCGGTCAATCGCATTTGATTGACTCAATGAACGTAAAAAAGGTTGTAATAAATTATTTCAAACCCACAAGCCAAGAACAGCATCGAAAAAACGAAAAGGCCGACAAAAACTTTTATTAGAGGGACGTGCTTCCGCGCGTCCGAACGATAATCATATGCGGCCACGCAGAAGCGTGGCCCTCCAGGATTTCGTCCCTGGACTTGAAATGACCTGAATGGAAGAATAAGCACACGTTCGCGACTAGAAAGTAACTCAAAGGTAATCGAAACTACGTTTTCGCGACAAAAATAAGAAGCTTATATAGTTGACAAAAACTTATAAATAGCTTATATGTAAAAGGTGCATTCGTGTACGAAGTTCTGTGGGAAAAAAAAGCATTTAAGCAACTCATGATAATCGCACATGATCAGCGAACAACCATAACATATGCTGCGGCCGCGCTAAAGAACTGGCCTGAGTGCCGGGGTGTTAAACGACTTGTGCAGCACCAGTATCAATACCGGCTGCGAGTGGGCCGCTACAGGGTGTTTTTTAATATCGACTCAGCCGTAAAGATAATACGCATAGAAGAGGCGAGGAAAAGAGATGAACGTACATACTAAACATCAGGTTATTAAAAAAGACGGCGTTCCGTTATTTGTGATCGTGCCCTATGATGAATTCATAGAAGGCATTCAGAGCAGCAAAAAATCTGCAGCGAAAACATATATTCCGCAGGATGTAGTTGAAAAGGCGGCGATTGAAGGCAAAAGTCTTTTGCGGGCATGGCGGGAATATAAGCGTATGTCCCAAAAGGACGTTGCCGAGAAAATGGGGATAACCCAGGCGGCATACTGCCAGCATGAAAAAGCACCTGAGCGCATGCGTGCAGCAACCATAAAAAAAGTTGCGGATGCGCTGGACATTAGCGTAGATCAGCTACAGCTGTAATATAGCATCGCCCCTATTACAGCAAATTGATTCCCGAAAAACCTTCCAACAAAAAACTTTTTTCGTTCATTGAGTCACTCTAAAAAGGAGTGACCTCTAAGGTCTTTATACGATCCAAAGATTAATTTCTGTCATTGCGAACAAAGAGAGAATTTTTTTTCGTTCATTTCTTTGCGCACTCCAAAGGGCCATGGCGGCCAGCCTACTTGGCTGGCTCAACAACCAAAGAGCGTAGCGGTCAAGCCTGAAAGGATTGACTAAAAGATGCCCAGCAACTTGGTCTTCGACTCTCCTCGCGAAACGCAAGAACACGGGGGCGTCAAGAACTCATCCCGCTTTTCGCGGGACTTAGACAGCTTGCCACCCTTAATCCGTATCCTCACGCTTCGCTCGGCTACGCTGCAACGGGTTTTAAAAACCACAAAGTCAAAACAGCATCAAAAAAATAGAGGGGGCTGATAAACACGTTTTTTGGAGGGACGTGCTTCCGCGCGTCCGAACGACAATCTAATACGCGGCCACGCGGAAGCGTGGCCCTCCAGGATTTCTCGCTATGCTCGAAATGACAAATGAGAACTTATTTAATTATTGGAATTTATGTTTAAGGTTTTAAAATCAAAAGACTAAAAACCTATAAACCACAATTAATTCGCGTAGCACAATCGTCGACCTTGTTGTGCCCGAAATGATGAAAATATTCTTAGGCAGGCTGATCAAAAATGCCCGGGTGCAAGGCGTGCGCAATTGTGAGGAATGAGGCGTACTTTTCGTACGCTGCAATGACGAACGATAAGCAGAACGACGCAAAGAGGTATTGTTGATCGGCCTGTTAGCTGCCCAGCCAGACATAGCGAAGGACGAACAGCGCTGACACCGCGTAGATAATCCAATGAATCTGTTTGGCATCGCCTCTGGCAACTTTTAAAATAGTATAGGAGATGAAGCCGAAGGAGATACCTTCGGTGATAGAAAAGCTAAGCGGCATGATGATCATGGCAAGGTAGGCCGGGATGGCCTCACTCATGTCCTTCCATTTAATATTTTTAATCCCGCTCATCATGAATGCACCAACTATCAGCAGCACAGGAGCAAGAACCGGGTAGTGGCTCATGGTGTGCTTGACCGCAGGAAAAGCCGGGCTGAAATAGACGGTATAGTCAACCGTGACAGCAGAGGCTACCATTTCCATGACGGGTGAGAAAAACAGTGCCAGCAGGAACAGGGCCGCGGTGAATACGTTGCACAGGCCCGTTCGGCCTCCTGCTGCAACACCTGCTGAGCTTTCAATATAGGATGTAACCGTGGAGGTACCCATGGCAGCGCCCACAACCGTGCCGGCAGCATCGGAGAACAGGGCCTGCTGCGCGCGCGGTAGACTGCCGTCCTTGCGCAGGAAACCGGCCTGACTGGAAACACCAACCAGGGTGCCGACCGTGTCGAACAGATCAAGAAAGAAGAATATAAATATAATACCGATAACGCCGGAGTCCTGAAACAGCCCTACAAAATCAAGCTTAAAGGCTGTTGGTGCAATTGAGGGCGGTGCTGCAAACAGACCGTGGTACTCAATGGTTCCGGTGAAAAGCGCTGCAGCCGCAGTTACCAGCATGCCGATCAGAATCGCTCCTCTTACGTGGCGAACCAGCAGGATTCCGATAACTGCGAGTCCGAACAGGGAGAGCAGCGCCGGAGTTGATGACAGATCACCCATCTTGACCAGCGTTGGGCTGCTCATAACAATCAGGCCGCCGTACTCAAGACCGATGATGGCGATTAAAAGGCCGATGCCGGCTGCGATGCCATATTTAATACATTCGGGCACGGCCTTGATAAGTGCTTCCCTGAGACCCAAAAATGACAACCCGATAAAGGCAAGGCCTGAGATCATGACAGCAGCCAGGCCCTGCTGCCAAGTATAGCCCATACCGCCGGCAACAGCAGGTGCGCAGACCACAAAAGCAAAAAAGGCATTGTGCCCCATAGCCGGAGCCAGTGCGATCGGGTATTTAGCCAGTAAGCCCATGAGCAAGGTTGCAAAAGCTGAGGCAACGCAGGTTGCCACCATGACAGCGCCGCGATCCATGCCGGTTGTGCCCAGTATTGCGGGCTGCACAAATATAATATAACTCATTGCCAGAAACGTGGTTATTCCAGCGAGTGCTTCCCGGCCAATTGTGGTGTTATTGAGTTCAAGTTCAAAATAGTCCCTGATTGCTTTCATAGTATGTCTCCCTTTTATGGCCCTAGCCTACCACGCCGGACGCTTATCATCACAATACTTAGTTCACTAATCGGTTTATAAACCCTGAAAATGTAATTTTTTTTACTTGCCCTGCCCTGACAGACCATTGACCCGGTCAGAAGCGCTTGTGAAGGCCTGATTGCCGTGGCAAACATAGCTATTTTCCTTGACATATAGGCCCATTTCCTTTATCTTCTTTTAATTTTAATAAACACATCCACAGCAGCATGTGGGTCAGGCATAACCGGCTGTACTTTCGGATCGAAAGGAGAAAGCATGGACAAGAAAAAAATGGTTCCCAATAAGCTTCCCCCCGAGGTGTATAAGGCGCTTGAAGACATCGTTGGAGCCGAATATATCTCGCAGGACCGCGCTGTTGTGGAATGCTACAGTAATTTCTGCGTTGATTCTACCGGCGCTCTAAAAAAACACGCTAAGGATCCCAGCAACATACCCGCCTGCATTATTTTGCCTATCACGACTGAGGAAGTTCAGGCGATTGTGCGCGTGTGCAACCGTTATAAAATTAAGTTCCTTCCGTTTACCAACGGTATGATCACCTTTAACGGCCCCACAACGAATGACCCGACCGTGTGTATCCATGTCAGCCGCATGAACAAGGTGGTGGACGTGGATGAAGTCACCATGACGGCCCGTTTGGAAGCATATGCCGATTACGCGCAGGTGCAAGCCGACGCTATGAAAAAGGGCCTGTGGAACGGCGGATCGCCGCTGGCAACCACGCTGTGCAAACTCTCCTCACAGAGCGCCTTTGCCGGTGTGTGGCAGACAGACCATAAATACGGCACTCTGGGACGCAATATTGTCAGCATTAAGCTGGTAACAGCAGCTGGTGATATTCTCGTAACCGGATCTGACACTGTATCAGGAGTTGATGATTTCTGGGAATATGGCCCCGGACCCGACCTGTTCTCTTTGGTACGAGGAAGCGGCGGCACCACCGGTATCGTTACTGAAATCGTTGTCAAACTGCACGCATGGCCAGGCGGCAAATCTTTGCCCGAACCGCCTGCCGGCAGGCCCTGCATTCATACCTATGCCGATCCTAAATACGACACCGGCCCGGCACCGGACAATTATAGACTGCTCTGGATTGAATTTCCTGATTTTGAAACTGAGCTTGCCGCATTACGTGAAATCGGTCAGGCCTGTATCGGCCAGGGCCTGAATGCTACCGGCGTCTACAATGCCTACTACTGTTCACAGACTCAGGATATGACCCTGGACCGCGTTGAAAACAAGTTCTTCCCGCCCTATAACTGCTACGTTATTATCGGCGGCGTGACCTCTAAGGAGCAAATTGCTTATGAGGAAAGCGTTGTGCGCGATATTATTGCCGAGACCGGCGGATCGTTTCTGAGTGAAGACAACAAGGCAGACGTTTTAAAAGCCCTTGCTCCCTGGAACCTTGACTGCATACGCCACGTGACCGGGTTCCGCATGAACCGTCACTCCTACTGCGGCTCCAACATCCTGGGTGGACCCGTTGACACAGTTGCCCGCAAGACCCGCGAGGTCTGGTCAAAAGCAATTGAAACCTTTGGAGCAACCTACGTAACCGATAGAGGCGGCATAGAAGATACGCCCTTTCTGTACTCATCAAATCACGGCGGCCGCTACTGGCTAACCGAAGCTGATGTGTATCCGGATCAGACCAAGCCTGAGTTGCTGCAGCAGGGACAGGCACTGGTTGTCAGCGGTATTATTAACACAATTGCTGATGGATACGGCCCCGGCGCCAATGGACTGGGCGTTTCAATTGAACCGGTTACATCATTCATGCCTGAAGTCGGCCCTAACGCGTACATGCTCTTCCGCGGTATTCGCGATATGTTTGATCCCAACGGACTGTGCGCACCGGGTCGCCAGATATTCTCAAAAGAAGAATATGATGCGTTCCCGGAACAGGGCCTGGCAGGAATTAACAAGCTGCGCCAGATGCACGGCGCGGACCCGATTGAACGTTAAAGAGTATAAAAAATTTAAGACATATATTTTGATATAAGAGAGGAATCACCATGGCATTGCAGAAAAGCGATATTGAAGCAATTGTCGGTAAAGGTAATGTGCTTGATGATGAGGCCACCCTTTCAGCCTTTTCAAAAGATCAGAGCACGGTAAAGCCGCGCCGTCCGGACATGGTTGCTTTCGTGGAAAACGTTGAGCAGATCCAAAAAATCGTGGTCAAGGCAAATGAGACCCTGACCCCGGTTGTACCCTACAGCTCAGGACTGAACCTGCACGGCGCATGCATAGCCGATCAGGGCGGCGTTATCATCAACATGAGCCGCATGAACAAGATCCTGGCACTTGATGATACTAACTGGCACGTCATGATTGAACCTGGCGTAACCTATGAACAGCTGCAAAATGAGCTTACCCCCAAGGGCTATCGCGTGATGGTACCGTTTGGCGTGCCGCCCGAGCGCTCAGTACTTACCAGCTATCTTGAGCGCGACCCGGTTATGGCCGCACCCAGTTTTGAACACGGCAACTTCCTGATTATGGATACTGAACTGGTACTGCCCAACGGCGAACTGTTTAAAACCGGAAACTGGACCTCAGGCGGTGAGCCCGGCTCTCCTGCGGGCCCGATCAGAAATGCGCTTTTTCGCATGTGGACCGCAGCCCAAGGTACGCTCGGCATCATGACCAAGATGATTGTACAGCTTGAGCCCATCCCTGCACGCAAGATGTTTTTCATTCCTCTGCCAAGCATTGAGGCCGCAACCGCGCCCCTCAAGCAGATTCAGTACCGCGAGATCGGAACAGAATGCATGCTGCTCAATAACTTCAATTGTGCAGCAATGTTTAATGACGACTGGAATGTTCCCTCAGCGTTTCCCGCAAAAGCTGGTGATACAGACAACTTTAAGGCCCTGCGCGATGTGCTGCCGCCCTATATGCTGATTGTATCCATCACCGGGCTGCCGCGCCGAACAGAAGAGAAAATCGCCTACGAAGAAGTAGCCCTGCGCAAGGTCTGCGATGAGGCCAATGTTGAGTTGCTGGAAACAATACCCAACATTCCCGGCGCTGAAAAACTGCTTGAAGCTGAGATGCTCAGGCCCTTCAGTATCCTCAAAAAGTTTAATTTCAAAGGACAGGTACTCGACTTTACGTTCAAGTGTCCTCTCAACAAAGTTGATGAACTTATCGGAATTGCTTCAAAAACAGCGTGTGGTAGTGGCTACAGCTGTAAGGAAGTCGGTGTATACATTCTGCCGCTTGAGCGCGGTCGCGCTCTGCATTGCGAGGTAGATTTGCATACTACACCTGAAAATGCCGGGGACCTGAAAGCCGACTGGCTCAAAACCTCGGAAGAGCTGATGAACAATGGTGCCTATTTTGACCGGCCCTACGGCCCCTGGGCACCGATGGTGTACGGGCGCGCAGCTGGCTACAGTGCTATGCTGCAGAAACTCAAAAAGGAAACAGACCCGAACAATATTATGAATCCGGGTAAACTTTGCTTCACTCAATAATGCGCATTAAATTTCTTACCATGGAGGTATAGACACAAATGGCAACTGATTATGATGTAATTGTAGTTGGATGCGGCCCGTCAGGGCTGATGGCGTGCGGTGAACTTGCCAAGCGCGGCGTAAAGGTTTTGGGCGTTGACAAAAATCCTGACCTGGGGCGCAACACCCGCACCGCGTCAGGATACTGCTTCCTGAACCAGCCTTTTAACAACATCTCAATCCGTACTGAAGAAAAACCGGAAGAAAACCGAACGTATCTGCACTATGATAAGCTGGGATTTTCAACCTCGTACGGCGGCATTATGAAGGGTGTTAATCATTCCTACATGTTCTCTGATTCCGGCAAATGGTGGCGGGCATCTACGACAAAAAAGCCGTTCTATAATCTGTTTAATCCCGGACAGTGCAAGAAAGACCGTTTTGAATGGGCCCAGAAAAAGGGCGCCGAGTTCATGCCTGAGACCCTGGCACTGCGCGTTGAGCAGGATGAGAAAAAGGTAACGCTCACCGTTCGCACCCGCGGTAAGAATCGGACCCTGACCTGTAAAAAAATGATCGCATCCGACGGTTTGTCCTCACGCATGGCCAAGCTTACCGGCGCTAACAAGGACCGTACCTTCTACGGCAAGGGCCCGACGATTGAATATGAAATGGTTGGTGTGAAACCTGAATATCCGCGCGGCGATATGTTTTTCTTCGGCGCCAAGAACTTTGGCGGCATGGCCGGCGGCCTGATTATGGTGCCAAGCCCAATAGCAGATGATGCCTATAGGCTGGAGACCATCTCCATGCTGCCCGGTTCAACAGCTGAGACCATCATTGAGTATTTTATCAAGAAGGGTCCCTTTGCTCACTGGTATAAAGATGCTGAAATTGTTGATAAAAGCGCTGCCATAGTTGAGATGCTTACCCCCATGCTCATACCTCATCTCGGCAACATCCTGTTTGTTGGTGACTCTGCCGCCTGGATGGAAGTTCTGTATCAGAGTGCAACCATGGCCGGTTACATGGGCGCAATTGCCTGCATAGATGAAATCAACGGCAAACCCGGCTTTGACGACTATACCAAGTTTTGGGAAGACTATTTTGAGTGGGTCAAGAACCCGATTCGCATGGCTGACTACATGAAGCGCGTTATGTTCCCGCGTTTCTTCAGCGTCAAGGAGCTCGACTTCCTGTTTGACATGTCACAGAAATATCCGATCGTCATGGAAGAAGCCGAAGCCACACCATATGACTTCACCACCATGGTCATGCAGCAGTTCATCGCTATGGATGAAGTCCCCGAGGAGTTGAAGGACCGCATGCGCATGGTCATCAAGGCCGACATGAGCGTTCTTTCCCAGCTGATCGGTAAGACGCAGAAAGCCTAAACACACAGCTCTTTCGCGCACGAACACCATGAAAACTTACAGCGTCCCTGCCCTACACTCCGGCGGGGACGCTTTTTTATGCACAGCATACCTTGACAAGATTTTCATAATCCTGCACTATTAATAATCATTCGATGTTCGACGTTGGGCGTTCAGAGTTCGATGTTTGATTTTTAAGTTTGACATCTCGAGTAAATAAGTTTTTTGGAGGGACGCGCTTCTGCGCGTCCGTGCGATATGTACATACGGCCATGCAGAAGCATGGCCCTCCAGGATCACTCCCGGAGCCTGTCCTGAACACAGTCGAAGGGGGCGAGATGACAAAATTAAACACTAAGTAAAAAAAAGAATATTGAACGTCGAACATCGAACGTTTAACATTGAACTTCGAATATTACCGCTAAGTTACTGGACACGGAGAAACACGCATGAAGCAAATCAAAATTGGCCTAATTGGACTTGGAACAGTCGGAACAGGCGTTGTTAAAATTCTCAAGAAAAACTCTAGCTTGATTTCCCAGCGAACCGGTTGCACAGTCAAAATAAGCAAAATTGCAGACCTTGACCTGCGTCGCGGGAAAAGCCTAAGACTTGCAAAGGGTGTGCTGACAAAAGATGCTGAAAGCGTAGTCAACGACCCGGGCATTGATATTGTGGTTGAATTGATCGGCGGGTTAGAGCCGGCGCGCACGCTGGTACTGCAGGCAATTAAAAACGGCAAACATGTGGTGACTGCCAACAAGGCCCTGCTTTCCGAACACGGTGCTGAACTCTATGCCGCAGCATCAAAACAGGGTGTAGACATTGCCTTTGAGGCCAGCGTGGCTGGCGGCATTCCTATCATCCGCTCCATTCGCGAAGGCTTTGCCTCTGACCGCATTGTCAACTTCTACGGTATCCTGAACGGCACCGCAAACTACATCCTGAGCCGTATGACCGATGAAGGTGCTGCGTTCAAGGACGTGCTTAAAGATGCCCAGCAGAAAGGCTATGCCGAGGCTGACCCCACCTTTGACATCGAGGGCATAGATACCCTGCACAAGCTGTGTATTTTGATCGGGCTGGGATACGGCATGAACGTGCCTGCAAAAAAAATATATACCGAGGGAATTTCAAAAATTACCGCCCTTGATGTTGAATACGCTCGAGAGCTTGGCTTTCGCATCAAGTTGCTTGCCATCTGCCGCAGTGCAGACGGGCATCTTGACGTGCGGGTACACCCAACGCTTGTGCCGGAACAACATATGCTCTCACAGGTGCAGCGTACTTTCAATGCTATCTTCCTGCAAACAGCCGATGTGGGTCCGACCATGTTTTACGGCCGCGGGGCCGGGATGCTGCCAACCGGAAGCGCTGTTGTTGCCGATATCATGGCTGTTGCACGCGACATTACTCACGGCGGCGCAAACCGTGTACCCCTGCCGCTCGGCAGTGAGCAGAACTGCGACATGCGCCTGCAACCGATCAGAGATATACAGTCGCGCTACTACTTGCGCTTTACAGCTGATGACCGCCCCGGAGTACTCTCCCGCATAGCGGGAATCCTGGGACGCAACCATATCAGCATCTCATCTGTTATCCAAAAAGGGCGCACCACAAAACACGGCGGTACCGTGTCGATCTTTATGCTCACGCATGAAGCCCTCGAAGCCGACATGCACAAAGCCATGAGCCAGATCAAGCGACTCGCGATTATGCGCAATGATACAATGCTGATCCGTATTGCCGATGACATGCTCAGCGCTGAGTAATGGATGCATAAAACGATTCTGATTGGGCAGACGACTCTTGCGGACGCGCAGAAGCGCGTCCCTCCAAAACCATATTCGCGCAAAAAAATAACCTGATTTCTGACTCTGGAAAAATGCACCGGTGTTCGTGTTGCGAACTTAGGGAGACACCCTGGAGGGCCACGCTTTGTCGTGGCCGCATGTGACTATCGAGTGGGCGTGCAGAAGCGCACCCCTCCAAAAAGCGTGCCTGTCAAAAGGCTTTGTCTTATTAACACATTGTGAATGACTACCTTGAAATAAAACGTCATAAAAACAAGCCCGACCAGCGGTTCAACTGTGAACTGCTGCATCGGGAACCCGGCTATGCGGTCCTGCGCTATAGTTCTAACAAGCCCGGACTGATAGCCGACATCCACATCCCGCCCGGTTCAACAACCATTGCGCATTACTGGCAGCAGCGCCCTTATGTTGCCTGGCGCATGTTCGATTGCACCAGCCACCTGATCGGCAGCCTGTTTCACATCTGTTCAAATGTCCACATCCTTGATGACCATCTAAGCTACGATGATCTGCTGCTTGATATCTGGATCGCTCCTGAGGGGAGCCTGCGCGTTCTCGATGAGGACGAACTCAATGCATGTGTTAAGACGGGGCTTGTAAGTAATGCTGAGCTTGGCTACATCCGTAAGGCCCAGCAGCACATTACACAGCACTATCCCGAAATTATCAACGAGCTTGTCTCCTTTGACGCTACGCTCTGATTCAAAAATACCTAAAGGCCCCTTAGCAACACATTTCACGTGACATGCACGTGCCTCTCATGTATATTTTTTTTAAAGCTATTTGAATCACTCACGACAGAAAGGGATCACATGCTCGCAAAAATTTCCTTCCTCGGTGCAACCGGAACCGTAACCGGATCAAAATTCCTGCTTGAAACCTGCGGTAAAAAACTCTTGATCGACTGCGGTCTTTTCCAGGGCGTGAAAAAAAATCGCCTGCGAAACTGGGAACCATTCCCCATGAATCCTGCTGAAATTGACGCGGTTATCCTAACGCATGCGCATATTGATCACTGCGGATACCTGCCGCGTCTTACCAAAGAGGGATTTAAGGGTCCTATTTATTGCACACATACAACGCATGAATTTTGCAAACTGTTGTTGCTCGACAGCGCCCATTTACAGGAAGAGGACGCTCGCTGGGCCAACAAAAAAGGTTTTTCAAAACACAAACCGGCCCTACCCCTGTACACGACCCCGGATGCTGAAAAATGCTTAAAGCAATTTAGTTCCAGGCACTACGGTGAGTCCCTTCACCTGGCAGACGGCTTGCGAATAAAGTTCCGGGATGCAGGGCATATCCTTGGATCGGCATTTGTGAACATCAAGATAACCCAAGGCGACACAATCCGCAAAATCCTTTTCAGCGGCGATATTGGCGGCCCCAACCGCCCCATCTTGAATGATCCCACTCAGGTCTACGAAGTCGATTACCTGATCGTGGAATCAACCTACGGCAACCGCCTGCATGGAGACAATCAGACAAACCGCGAGCAGGAACTTGCTAAGGTGATCAACGATAGTGTTAAACGCGGCGGTGTACTGGTAATTCCCGCATTTGCGGTAGGGCGAACACAGGAACTGCTCTTCCATATTCGCGAGCTTGAAACCAGCGGAGCAATCCCCACGCTGCCCGTCTATATCGATTCACCCATGGCAATTAATGCCACCGCAATTACCGAGAAAATGCAAAGCGGCTATGACATGACGGCCCGCATGCTCATACTTGACGGTCATGACATTCTTAGAACCGGAAACCTGACTATCGCTAAAAGCGTAGAGGAATCCAAAGCACTGCACAATGTCAAGGGACCGGCTATTATCATGTCAGCCAGCGGAATGCTGCAAGGCGGACGCATACTGCACCACCTTGATCGGCGTCTGCCGAAACCAGAAAATACTCTTCTATTTGTTGGCTATCAGGCTGAAGGCACACGCGGCCGCGCGCTTCAGGGCGGCAAAACTGAAGTAAAAATTCATGGTCATATGGTGCCGATTAAGGCACACATAGATACCATTTCCGGTTTTTCGGCGCATGCTGATTACCGCGAAATCCTGGCCTGGCTGATGGGTTTCAACCGTGCTCCCAAACAGACATTCATTGTGCATGGCGAACCGGAGGCCTCTCAGGCAATGGGTGAAAAAATACAGAAACAGCTGAATTGGCCTGTGACAGTACCGAAACACGGACAATCGTTTGAATTAGACTGATAAGGATTTGAGCGCACACGTAGCGTGCGCTGCAAAAATCAAAACATTTCAGGAGGTAGCATGTCTGAACAACAATATCTGCTTGATGCATTTAACGTCGGTGACTCCTGGCGGCTCTTCAAAATTATGTCTGAGTTTGTGGAAGGTTTTGAATCACTCAAGGATGTGAACCCGTGCGTGAGCATATTCGGGTCCGCGCGCACAAAGCCTGAAGACCCCGTGTATAAACAAACAGTCGACATCGCGCGTGGACTTGCCCAGAGCGGCTACAATATCATCACCGGAGGCGGCCCCGGCATTATGCAGGCCGGCAATAAGGGTGCATCTGAAGGCGGAGCACAATCAATTGGCCTGAACATTAAACTCCCCTTTGAACAGACCCCAAACCCGTTCGCCAGTATGCAGATAGAATTCAATTATTTTTTCGTCCGCAAGGTAATGTTCATCAAGTATGCTCAGGCCTATATCGGCATGCCCGGTGGATTCGGTACTCTGGATGAGATTTTTGAGGCCCTGACCCTGATACAGACCAAGCGCATCAAACCCTTTCCGGTAATACTGGTCGGCACCGACTACTGGGGCGGCCTGCTGGACTGGATCAAAAATACGCTTCTGGAACGCAAACTGATAAATCCGGACGATATGGATCTGATACACCTGATTGATGACACGGACACTGTTGTTAAAACGATCAAGCAGACGGTTATCGTGTAGGGACGATTGTCCTTATCCCTGAGTCAAACCTTAAGGCACAACGCAAGGTGCAGACCTAATCAATAGATTTCACTTGCGTTTTACCACCACCGGCTATATATTTGAAGGTATAGACAATCAATTAGGAGGAAAAGAGTATGTTTGGCCTCGGAATGCCCGAATTAGTTATTATATTGGTCATGGTCCTTATTATCTTTGGTGCCGGCAAACTTCCGGATATCGGCCGCGGTCTGGGTAAAGGTATAAAAAACTTCAAATCATCGATTAGCGAAAAAGATCCTGAAGACGACGAGAAGAAAAAACTCAACGATTCATCCAAGGATTCCTGATGCGTGCGTGTATACGTGAGCGCTGAGCCATACAAAAACTCGCAATAAACAAAAACGGGGAGCCCTCACAGAACTCCCCGTTTTCTAATTTTATCTGTAGTCCACTATTTAAAACCCAAGATCATCCAGCAACGAATCAATAGCACCCTGATCAAGAACATTCTTTGAGTGTCCCTTCTTGTTACTCTGATCAATAAAGCGATTCATCAACTTATCAACTTCGGCATCTGCCTTGTTTTTTTCAATTGGTTTGCCTTCACGCAAATACTTGAGCTTAACACCTGAAGACACCAGTATGCTCAACAGCTGTATCTGTACATTTGAGAGCAAACCAACAATTTTAATAATTCGCTGCCCGGAAAGATCCTGAAACGTAAGTGATTCAAGAATACGGCCTATATTGCTAATAATACATTGTATAACATGATCGGAAGACTCAAGCGCGGCAATCAGGCGATCGTGGTCTTCTTTTCTGACCATGGAATAGCTTTCATCAACTACCATGTAGCGATCTGAGCTATCACACTGCTGGCTATATTCCTTTTCAAGCATGACGACCTGGGCGTCAATAGCTGAAATTGCCTCTTTCACAGTAACAGGATCAACATTCGGCCCGCCAAGCAGCGCGGACAATGAATCACGCAGGTTTTTCATATTCACAAGCATATCGCGCATAAGAACCATTGGATCCTTTTTCTTTGGTATGCCTGTGCCCGGTTCAGCATTACCGACAAAATCGAGTGCGCGAACATCATCCAGGGTCTTACTTATGATGGCACACTGCCCCTGCATATCCTCTGATATGTCCATGATGGTCATGGTGGCAGTTTCGGTCATATTAACAACTTCTTCAAGCATGGTCTTAGCACTCTCAAGGTCAAGACCGGCCTTTTCAAAATCAACTTCCTTCTGATAACCACTGGGCAAATCTTTAATCGAGATTGAAAGATCGCGAGCAAGGCGGCCGATATCCTTAAACATTTCCTCTGAAATTTCCTTGTACAACAAAATTTTCTGCAAATCATCCGGCAACGAACCCTCCTCTTCGGGGGTATTTTTCTGCATACTTCCGGGCTTTATATCCACGCCGGCAGAACTGAGTTCATTAACAACGATTGCATCGAGCGTTTCGCTGATGGTCGGACTTTGACGAACGGTTATCTCATAGACTTTGTCACCGGCCGGAATAGTGAATGTGCCGCTATTTATCTCTATGCGTACAACCGACTCAGTATCCTTTTTTTTCATCGTCCGTCCTTTCCACGGGTACATCTGGTATGCAATCCGCAGTGTTCTTCCAGGTTTGCGCACTCATGCAATCCAGGGTGCCAAAGGGTAAGCATGATGCGATGGAATAGTCCTCATACAATAAATCAGTGTCAATGAACCCTGCCGACGAAACGGGCACCTGTTCGATAGTATCCAAGTTCCGGATCGTGCTCTACTCGTACTATCTCAGCAATGACTTTAAGACACAGCTCAGATGCACCGTCAACAACCGGAATAAAAGTTCCATCTTCCTGTCTCCATCCGGTTACATGGATCGATAAAATAATTTGACTACCAAGCAGCAACTCTTCATCAGCCCCAAACAATACCCCACCGCCGCTCACATTCTTGACCCGGGTGCTTTTAAGATTATTTTCAGAAAAGAGTGCCGATATGGGGCCGTACTCTACATGGTATTCTTTTGAGAGTCGCTTGTGTTTTCTGGTGTTAAGCATTGCACTGTTTACACTAAAAGTTATCGCTGCTTTGGCGCCTGCATTGGCTCACAAACGTTTCATTTTGTGTGCTTCTCAACATAATAAATATCGTACAATACGCTGTTATTCTAAAGCACTAAATAAAAATAAATTTTGATAGTGATAGAATCCTGCTATATTAAATAAGTAGTGAAGAAAATACATGCTTATGCCGATACGTTTACTTCGCAAACAAACTTGCCACGCCTGAAGAACAGGGCTTCAACAGATCGAAAGAGCACAACACTACAATGCAAAAAAGGACCCCCCAACGCTTTACCGCTGTATTCAATGCCGGCTACGGTGCAACAAAATCCGGCATGCTGCTCCCCTGCCGCATTGTCGATATCAGCTGGGGAGGATCACGCATTGAACTGTTCGCAAAACATGAAATCATTACCGGCTCGACGATTGAGCTGCACATTGAAATACCCGGACTCAACAGGAGAATTGTCGCCTCGTTTCGATGCCTGTGGGATCGGCCCATAGACCATACCGATAATAAAGACGGGCACATAATCGGTGGATGCTTTATCGACATGAGCCCTGAAGACCGAACCCTGCTGCTGGACCGTGCCAAACAGCAGGCACAAAATGATCCAGCAATCCCGCCGAAAGCTTATAAACAATACGCGCACACACACCTCCAGTAATCATGAACACCAGCTCTTTACTCAGAACCGCCTCTGTAGTGCTGCTCGCACTCATTATTGCGTACCTCGTAAACACACTCTACCAACGCTCCAGCGCTGAGCAAGAACGCCTGAGTCATGATATGCGCCAGATTGAAACGATGCTCACGGAAAACAATGCCGAACGGCCATAGCACGCACCAAGTCGCCCTCGCTGTCACAACAGCAGTTCAACAAACCAGGGCACATAGTTACAAACAACGCCTGTTGATTATCGCATTGGTGATGCTTGTCAGTCTGCTCTACGGATGTGGCGGGCCCGTGATAGATGCATCCAGCGATCAAAGCATGCAGGCATCAATTGAACATATCCGTGCCGCTCTGACCGACGAAAACAGGGCCGCATTCGACCGGGCCCTGATTGACCTTAATGACATGCTTTTCAACCGAACGGATGCAGTCAGTCAGGCAACAATCGGCTTATACCGACCTGAAGCACTCCTTCGTAAGATCCTGCATGGAAAAACAGCCCGAGATGTTATCGACATGGTAGAAGAACACCGTCAAAAGCTGCGCGATACATAGAGCAGGAAATGATATACATTATGTGATGTCTCTAGACTATGGTAGTACCGCCGCAAACGACAACATAATTCTGCAGCCCTACCGAATACAGCACCATTCATAGAAACATAATATTACATGAAACACACAATTAAAAACTGGCTGGCGGAATACAAAAAACTAAATGGTGATCCGCGCTATATCAGCCGCGGAATGGCAATAGGCATTTTTGTCAGCATGACACCGTTCATTCCCTTCCATACCGCTATCGCCGTGACGATGTCGGTTGTACTGCGCGGCAGTAAACGGGCAGCCGCGATTGGCGTATGGCTCAGCAATCCCCTGACCTTCCCTTTTTTTTATTTTATAATGTATAAACTGGGCATGCTGATACTGGGTAATGACTCGGTTCGTAATCCTGACTGGAGAACGTTTTCAGACATTTTGGAACTGGGCGCGGAAATTGCTTATGCAATGATCATCGGTGGACTTGTACTCGGCACCGCACTCGCCATACCGGCATACTACATAACAAAAAGAATTTTTAAACGCATGCAGAACCGTGCCAACGATCCCGGCAAACAGTCAATTCCGCCGCAGGATTCCTCCGCCAAATCAGACGCTACAAAAAACTGAGCCCTTAGTCAGTGCCTCTGTGCCGAGAGAGAGTATTGGTGCACCTGTGCCCGCAAACAATCCATTTTTTTAAACTGGCAGGAAGTGTTAAAGCATGCATACGTGACAGAATGCAGCAAGCCTGTTTGAATGCATTTTTTTCTACCCGCGCGAACTGTAGTATAGAGTGCCCATAAAAAAACGCCCCGGCAGCACATGGCCCGGGGCGTGTATTCTCTGCAAATCTAAACGCTGTGGATTAAAGTATCCGCACCATCACAACACCTTCAACCGCGCGCAGTTTAGCAATCACGGACTCGTCAATCGTGCTGTCGACATCTATGATGTTATAGGCATAGTCGTCGCGGCTGCGGTTGAGCATATCAGCGATATTGATATTATTTTCAGCCAGTATGGTTGTAAACTGGCCTATAATTTTAGGTACGTTACGGTTAGCGATGGTAATGCGCGTCTGGCCGGAGCCGGGCAGTACGCATTCAGGAAAATTAACCGAATTTTTGACATTGCCGTTTTCAAGATAATCACGCAACTGGGTTACCGCCATGGTCGCGCAGTTGTCCTCTGACTCCGGTGTGGAAGCTCCCAGATGCGGAACCGGGATCACGCTGTCAGACGTGAGCAGTTTCTCATTGGGAAAATCGGTAACATACATCCCGACAATGCCCTCGTTGATAGCTTCGAGTAAATCATCGTCATTGACCAGTTCACCGCGTGCAAAATTAAGAATTCTAATTCCTTTGCGCATCAGGCGAAATTTCTCCAGGTTAATTTTGCCGCGAGTATCATCATTCAACGGTGTGTGCAGTGAAATAAAGTCAGAGTCGGCAATAAGCTCATCCAGGCTTACCGCTTTCTTAACAGAACGCGATAGTCCCCAGGCCGAATCAACAGAGAGAAACGGGTCATAGCCGCTAACCTGCATGCCAAGGGCTTCAGCATCATTTGCAACCATAACGCCAATCGCGCCGAGTCCGATAATACCCAGCTTTTTACCCTTGATCTCAGGACCGGTAAACTGCGATTTGCCTTTCTCGACCAGTTTGCCCACCTCGGCACCCTTGCCGGCCAATCCCTTGGACCAGGCAATGCCGCGATACACCTTGCGGGACGCGATAAAAAGCCCCATAAGCGTCATTTCCTTGACAGCATTTGCATTGGCGCCGGGCGTATTGAAAACGACAATACCCTGCGCGGAGCATTTTTCAACCGGGATATTGTTGACCCCGGCCCCGGCGCGCGCGATCGCCTTCATTGATTCTCCCAGATCCATATCGTGCATTTTCTGACTGCGCACCAATATCGCGTCCGGATTGACGATTTCCGAAGCGTACTCATAGCTTTCGTGCGGTAACAGATCAAGACCTACCGCGGATATTTTATTAAGAAGCTGTATTTTATTCATGGCTCTTACTCCCTTGCAGCAACCGGGCTGCTGTAAACTTTAGTGTTATAGTCCCTTCATTATCAACAAAAAATATAGCATTATTCCCTTTGTTGCGCCATACAAAAATAAGGCTGTATGCCGGGGATGATCAAACAGAGCTGCAATAACAGACACCGCCAGAAAATGTAGCGAAACGCTTAGCAGGCTTTTACCATCGGCAATTCAGACCAGCAGGTCGTATAACGGCCGGACATAAAACGCCGGCGCATCCGCCATCCGCGTCCGGCGCCTACCGGAACAGCGAAGTTTACCGTGCCCCGACCCCAGCGTGCATTGATTGCGTCAACAGCCCCCATAAAACATTTCTTGCGCTCATCAGCGGCCGGACTATCTTCAAACAGATCCAACTGACGTTCGCAAGCGGTCTGCAAGCCAGTAAACAGGACGCCGATTTTGCGATACCTATAACCTGGGCGATAGAGCCGGTTCAAAACATTCAGACCATGGCGGATTAAATCAGGCGTGTAATCGCCGGGAGTCGGCATGCTAAGCGTGGCCGCATTATTGTACTGCGGCCCGGCCCCATGTCGACCGGTCGTAATAAAAACCTGCATAGCCGATGCATGCAGGCCTTTGGAGCGCAATTTTGCAGCGGCAATACTAATATATTCAGCAAGTGCTTCGCGCAGGTGCGCCAGATCTTCCACCGGGGTGCCGAATGAACGCGAACTGCGAATACCCCTGGCCGGAGCGGGCATATCTTGAAGGCCAATGCAGTCAATACCACGCAGCTCCATAACCGTTCGCAGCCCCTGTATGGTCATACACCGACGCACCCAGCCGTCATCGGCATGTTTAAGCTTAAGGGCTGTTGCAATGCCGCTGCGCCTGAGCATAGCAGCGTAGCGGCGCCCGATTCCCCATACGTCCTCAACCGCGACAGCACCCAGCAGGCGCTCACTATCCTCACAGCTGTCAAGGGTGCACACCCCGCCTCGTTCCGGTCTTTTTTTGGCGATACGCGCGGCTATCTTTGCCAGAGTTTTTGTCGAGGCGATTCCAATTGATACCGGTATACCGGTGCAGCGCAGAACCCGGGCACGCATCTGTGCGGCCCAGACTTCATGATTTTCGCGGGATGCACGCGCGCAGGCAAGAAAGGCCTCATCAATAGAATATACTTCCATGCGCGAACTAAACTGCCGCAAAATCTCCATTACCCGCGCCGACATATCGCCGTACAGGGCATAATTTGAGGAAAACACCCGCACACCATGCTGCCTGATACAAGCGCGGCATTCAAAAAAAGGTGTGCCCATGCAGATGCCGAGCTGCTTGGCCTCTTCCGAGCGGGCAATAATGCATCCGTCATTATTGGAGAGCACCACCACCGGACGATGCGCCAGTGACGGGTCAAACACGCGTTCGCAGGAAACATAAAAATTATTGCAGTCAACCAGGGCAACACGTGTCTGCGAAGCCTTAGAGCTTATGAATGACACTGGTCGCCACTCCCCAGATATGAACATCAGCCCCATCAGGTATATCCACACTTTCGAAGGCTTCATTTTCAGGTTGCAACATACAACGGCCATTATGCCTGAGCAGGCGCTTGACGGTCAGTTCGCCGTTGACAGCCGCCACTACAACATGGCCGCTCTTCGGCTCCAGCGAACGGTCGACAATCAGTAAATCCTTGTCATGGATACCGGCTCCGATCATTGAATCACCGGCAACACGCACAAAAAAAGTTGCACTCGGATGCTGAATCAAGTGTTCATTCAGATCGAGCCGACATTCAATATAATCCCCGGCCGGTGATGGAAACCCGGCCGCAACTGTTTCCAGAAACAACGGCAGGCCCTGAGAAACACCCGGAGGCCTGAGTTTTGACCGCAGCGCTATCCGTGACATATGCACATCCTCTTCCTGTAATACCAGCCATTTCTGCCACAACACACCACCCGCACCAGAGTACCCCTGAACGGGATGCACACTATATAACAAATGTACTACTTGTGACAAGCTTTTTATACAGCTGTGGATATGTTGTGGTTCAATCTCACAAACACACCATATTTAGTATGCAAGCAGAGCTATTGCACCTGTTGAATTCCTGTGGAAATCAGGGCGGGAAAAGAATGTACTGCTGTATATCGGCCTACTATACCTTGACTTATAGTGTGATACTATATAATAATAAAATCTTTCAAGAGAGCCTGCTCCTGCAAAAGGAAGGGTTCGACCTCAGCTCCTGGTTTCCGGCATACACAACACCGGTTTTTTTACCCTATCGCTCAGTATGAAAGAAGAATTCAACCATGACATGCCCTGAAACCATACCCCTGCGTATTGAGAAAATGGTTCATAACGGCCTTGGATTCGCGCGCCGTGACGGACAGGCCTGCCTGGTGAAATATGCCATTACCGGTGAACTGGTAAACGCCCGCATAGATTGTCAGCATAAGCAGTTTCTGGAAACGACCGCCGTTGACATTCTAGAACCATCCCCGGAGCGCGTGCAACCGCCCTGCCCTCTTTTTTATGAGTGCGGCGGCTGCCACCTGCAGCATATGACCTACACCGAGCAGGTTGCATCCAAAAACCAGGCCCTTGCCGACAGCCTGAAGCGCATCGGTAAATTCAGCGAAGCGGACATCTCGCCTCCAATTGCTTCGCCTGAGAGTCTGCACTACCGAATCAAGGCCGGGCTTAAAGTAGAGCTGGACCCTGAACTTGTCATCGGCCTGTACCAGGAAAAATCCCACACCCTGGTTAATCTCGAGCGCTGTCTGCTGCTGCATGATCAACTCAATGCGGCCCTGCCGCTGGTGCGTGCCCAATACAATGAAAAACCGCTTGTAAAGGCCCAGGTCCAATACCTTGACATGCTTGTCTGCAGCAACCCGGCAGTAATCCTGTTGCACGCGCAATCAAGTCCTCGCAAAGCCCGTTCATTTTCACTGTCTATGCGCAACGAACGCTTCAACCTTTGTCCAGAAGGCGCAAGCGATACTGTTTTTGACCTTCACTTTATTCGCACAGCCAACTCATTCTGCCAGGTAAATGCCGGCCAAAACGAAAATATGATCGAGGTAGTGCTTGATTGTCTCAACCCCCAGCCAGGCCGCCGTATTCTCGAGCTTTATTGCGGGTCAGGTAACTTCAGCCTGTTTCTGGCACGTCGCGGCGCCGAGGTCTTCGGCATTGAAGGAAACCGTAGTGCGGTTCAACAGGCACGACAAAATGCCGCAAACAACGCAATTGAAGGCTGCCGTTTTGAAACTGCCGATGTCAACCAAATCCAATTAAAAAGCCTGCCATTCAAATGCAACAGCCTGCTTTTGAATCCGCCTCGCAGCGGCTGTCCCGGCAAGGTCATTAAGCAAATATGTGGGCTCAAACCCTCAAGCATAGTGTATGTCTCCTGCAATCCGGCCACACTGACCCGCGATTTACGCCTGTTGTGTAATGACGGCTATCACCTTGAGCGCATCCAACCCCTTGATATGTTCCCCCAAACCTGCCATATTGAAACCGTAGTCAAACTGATACGGGACTAACCACAACGCAGCTTCCCGGGCATATTTTGACCGCATGTCTTGCTCAAAAACCGTAGTAACACCAGAACCGGGGTCAAGGGGTTCTTTTCATGCATGAAGCACTTTTTTATGAAAAAAAGGACAACGCCGCACTGCGTTGCAATCTGTGCCCGCATGCATGCCTGATACCCGAAGGGCGGCGTGGATTGTGCGCCGTGCGCGAAAACCGGGATGGCCGTTTATACACACTGGTATACGGCAACCCGATTGCCGAGCATGTTGACCCGATTGAAAAAAAACCACTGTTTCATGTGTTACCCGGGTCGAGTAGCTACTCAATCGGTACCCCCGGCTGCAATTTGAGCTGCCGCCATTGCCAGAACGCCGACATCGCACATCTGCCGCATACCCACGAGATTCCAACCGGCATGCAGCGTTCACCTGATGCAATTATCAACGCGGCCCTGACTTCAGGCTGCCGCAGCATTGCATGTACCTATACCGAACCAACAATCTACTTTGAATATGCCCTGGAGATTGCCAAAAGTGCGGCTCAGAAAAACCTGAAAACAATTTTTGTTACAAACGGCTACATCACGACCCCTGCAATTGAAGCAATTGCCCCCTTTCTTGATGCGGCTAATATTGACCTGAAAGCTTTCTCGGACGACTTTTACCGTGATATATGCGGGGCGCATTTGCAGCCGGTACTTGACGCGATTCAAACCTATCGCCGATGCAATATCTGGATTGAAATAACCACGCTTATCATCCCGGGACTCAATGACAGTCCGGATGAATTAAAGCGGGCTGCTGATTTTATTGTGTCAGTCGGTGAGGATATACCCTGGCATGTAAGTGCTTTTTATCCAACCTATCAGATGACGGACCGGCCCCAGACACCGGCTGAAACCCTGCATGCAGCCCGCACCATCGGCCTGTCAGCCGGGCTGCGCTATGTCTACACCGGTAATATTGCCGGTCAGGGCGGCGAAGATACTCTGTGCCATGCCTGTGGAACCGTGCTGATTGAACGCAGCGGCTATAGCATATGTGCCGACAATCTCTCGAACGGAATCTGCCCCGCATGTTCTGCTCCCTGCGCGGGCGTGTTCGAATAAAGTAAGGCCCGGCTCCCCCCCGAACTTTTTTTCATGTACCCGAACTATGTTATTTTATAATGCAGCTATGCAGAGCTACTGGAGGGACGCGCTTCTGCGCGTCCGCGCAACAGGCACACGACAAAGCGTGGCCCTCCAATATCTCTCCCTGCAGTCGAGATGACAGTGTATTTACAGTTGAAGGGGGCGTGTACTAGAGCATTTTCTAAATATTGTAGACATGTTGTCATTTTGAAAGAACAGGGTTTTGGAGGGACGCGCTTCTGCGCGTCCGCTCGACAAGCACATACGGCCACGACAAAGCGTGGCCCTCCAAGATATCTCCCTACAGTCAAGATGACAGTGCATGAACATGAACAGTACGGGGGGAAATACTCTAGCGGGATTTTTTAGGACGCTGCGATGAGCCAGTCCGCGGTTTTAATGCTACGGGTTTGCGACTACGGTCTGAACCTGTACGCGGTTTCGCTGTAACTGATGGGCGACTGCGGTCTGAACCTGTACGCGATTTCGCTGTAACTGATGTGCGGCTGCGCTCCGGGCGCGGGGTGCGAACCGGGCGATCCGGACGTGCTGACCTGCGTGCAATGTTTTTTTTCGGAACAGAACGCGCAGGCGCTTTGGCCCCGGCAGCCCCATATTCCTTAACAGCCTCAATTTCAGCCTTGGTAAGGAACCGATACGTGCCTACGGGCAAGCGCCCAAGCTGTAATGGACCAATTGTCGTTCTAATAATACGCAGAGTTGGATACCCAATAAATTCAAACATTTTTTTCAGCTGGCGATTAAGACCTTCATGCAACACGACCTCGCACCAGGAACTCTTCAAACTTTTTTTAACGAGGCGTATTCCTGAACGGCTGGTTTTTCGGCCTTCAATCACAACGCCGTCACGCAAACGTTTTAATGCAGCTTCAAGGGGAATTCCTTTTACCTTGACCAAATATTTTTTTTCAATGCCATGGCTGGGATGCTGCAGGAGCTGGGAGAACATGCCGTCATTGGTAACAACCAGCAGCCCTTCCGTATCATAATCAAGCCGCCCAACCGGATACAAACGCTCAGGGATATCATCATAAAGCTGATCAATGGTTTTGCGACCTTCAGGGTCATGCAAGCTGGTCACACAGCCCTGCGGTTTATGCAGCAGCAGATACACCTTGTTTTCAGGCTCGGCAAGCTCAACATCGTCTATGCTGATCTCATCATGAGCGGCATCTGCCAAGGTTCCCATCTGTGTTACTATCTGCCCGTTGACCATGACACGGCCCTGACGAATAAGCTCCTCTGCCTTACGGCGCGAGCCGATACCGCTACGGGCAATTATTTTCTGCAAACGTTCTTTCATTGCTTCTCATCATCTGGAACTACTGCTGGTTCAATGTCCGAAGCAGTGTCTTCAGACTCATCACGCTCGGCCGTTACAACATCTGACACAACATCTGCATCGTCGAGTTCGTTCTCCAAATATTCAACAGCCAGGACGGCCTCTGAAATCTGTTCATCAGTTACGGGTTCAACGTCCGCATCGGCTTCAGGCTCTTCCTCGTCAGGTTTCTCCTCGTCAAAGAGCTCCGGTGGAATTTTTTGACGCAATATCGTAGGCAATTTGCTTTCATCAAGACCGTCAAATTCCTTCAACGACGGCATGTCTTCGAGCCGGTCAAGGCCGAAAACCTCAAGAAACCGCTTGGTGGTGCCAAACATGAACGGCCTGCCGGCAATGTTCTTTCTGCCGACAATTTTTAACAGGCTGCGTTCAATCAGATTTTTAATCACACCGCCACTGTCAACACCGCGTAGCTTCTCTATGTCCGACCTGATAATCGGCTGTTTATAGGCAATGATAGCAAGGGTTTCAAGGGTAGACTGTGTGAGCCGGAATGAACGTACTTTCTTGATTTTCTTAATCCACTGCGCGTAATTGGGCCGGGTGCGATACTGATACCCTCCGGCAACCTCCTGCAAATAAAATCCTCGCTGTGAATCGCGATTGTCGGCATTAAGCTGATCAATTGCTTCACGAATTACCGCGGGCGATATCTCATCCTGATTGACCTCCCGAATGATCTGCCGAATGCGGGAAAGGCTGAGCGGCATTTCAGAGGCAAATATCAAAGCATCTACTATTGATTTTAAGGCGTCGGTCTTCATGCGTCTCCAGTCTGCCCTGCAGCGACCGGGGGAGCGTCCTGAGGACTGTCTTCCGTTACCGGGTACAGGTAAATCGTACTGAAATTATTATTCTGATAGATTCTGACTGCCTGCATTTTCATCAGCTCAAGCATTGCCAGAAAAGTGGTTATTATAAAAAGTTTTGTTGTTTTTTCAGGAAACAAGTTCAGGAAGTCAACACCGTCAGCCTTGCCTTCTATGCATTGCAGCAGCTCGACAATTCTGTCCTTGACCGATATCTCCTCAACTGAAACGTCATACTCGTCTTCATCACCATCAGTGCGCTCAAGCATCGCTTTAAAGGCCTGAATAAGATCAAACAGGCCGACTTCACTCAGGGCCGCCTCATCATCAACCGGAACGGGCTCAGCAGACAGGGCACGTGCAAACACGTCCTTTTCAAGAATGTTTTGCTCTTTCAGGCGCTCGGCCGCATCCTTGTACTGCTGATATTCAAGCAACTGCTGCTTAAGTTCTTCCAGCGCAACCGCCTCTTCCTGCTCTTCTTCTTCATTACCGGTTTTAGGCAACAACGCGCGTGATTTCAGATACATGAGCGTTGAAGCCATCACCAGAAAATCACCGGCTATATCAAGGTTAAACGCCTTCATCATGTCAATGTATTCAATGTACTGACTAGTAATATCAACAATGTGTATGTCCTGTATGTCCAGTTCGTTTTTGCGAACCAGAAACAGCAGCAGATCAAGCGGGCCTTCAAAATTTTTCAAAGCTACATGATAGGACATTGGTTCCAGTGCTCGTTTCAAATCATTGACAATTATTCGAGTGAAAGTCCGGTCTCTTGCTTAAAGCATAAACTGCAATAAACCCTGCAAAAACTGCAAAATACCCATATATATCGGGGAAATAATACGGCTGAGTGCACCGGTCATAAGCAACACGATTAAAATAATAAACCCGTAGGGGAAAAGGCGCCGGTAACTTTGTGCAAGGTTAGGCGGCAAGAGATGATACAACACCCAGGATCCGTCAAGCGGCGGTATGGGCAGCAAATTAAACACAGCCAGGATAACGTTAATCATTATCCCATATTGAAACATTATACCCAGGGCCCCGCCGGTACTGTCGGTAAGCAGGACAATGACTCCAAGCAAGATAGTACAGGCTAAGGCAATCAGCAGGTTTGTACATACCCCGGCCAGCGAAACGTAGAGATGATCACGCGAAGGGTTGCGAAAATACGAGGGATTAACCGGCACAGGCTTGGCCCAGCCAATCAAAAAAGGCGAACCGGACAGCAGCAGAATCGCCGGGATAATAATGGTTCCGAACACATCAATGTGCGGCAGGGGGTTCAGGGTAATTCGTCCGGCCTGCTTTGCAGTTGGATCCCCGCACCTGTAGGCAACGTAACCATGGGCAACCTCATGTGCAATAACGGCAAACAATAACATGGGTATCATTAAGATAATTTGCATTACCGTGTACTGTCCTTTAAAAAATTTTGTCGCACAAAGTGCAACTCTTCTTCACGACCGGATACCTGTGCGTTCAAAACCGCGTCCTGCACACTATCCAATATCTGCCGGTAGCGCTTGCCCGGTTCAATACCAAGCTTTTTTAAGTCATTCCCGGTAAGATGCATCCGGGCATGCTGCAACTGGGTGAAGTAAATCGAAAAGGCCTTCTTAGTCAGGAGCCGGCCGGACTTGGCCATGAGATACAGGCTTACATCAAGTGGTATATCATGCAATAGCCTGTAAATATCCGCATTTTCATTTTTTTTCTTTTTTGAAATTTCAAGCAGCACCTGCATGCCGCTATTCTTGGCTGTCATGATTGCTCCAGCATAAGCACGCTTTATATCGGATCTGCGCACCAGCTGCTCGGCCTCTTCTGCACTAAGGCGGTCGATCATTCCAAGGAAATAAACAAACCATTTTTCACACTTCTTGTCAAGATAAAGAAGGTCATACCATGCCATAACACTTTCAATATTTTTCATCAGGCGATTTGTTGCCGGGCTATAGGTTACAGCGGGATGTATATATTTAAGCAGATCAAAATCATTAAGGCGTTTGATCAGCGTGCGGATATGCTCTTCCTTAAGCAGAAGCTGAACTTCTGAGAATATGCGCTTGCCGCTTAAATTTTTCAGAAAGTCGGATGTGACTGCATTATCGATCAAACTGAGGGTCAACTTACTAATCTTAAAATTAAAACGCTTTTCAAAGCGAATTGCCCTAAAAATACGGGAGGGATCCTCCACAAAACTCAAATTATGCAACACGCGGATCTGCTTTTCTTTAATGTCGCGCCTGGCACCAAAAAAATCTATCAACTGACCAAAATCATGCCGGTTGAGCCGCACGGCAAGGGTATTGATCGTAAAATCACGCCGATACAGATCAAGCTTGACAGAGCTCCATTCTACCGTGGGCAGGGCCGCGGGCTTTTCATAATATTCAAGCCTGGCAGACGCAATATCAATTTTCAGGGTTTTATCAATGGTAATGACCGCGGTGCCGAATTTTTTATACACTTTGACACTGTATCCATGCGTATCTGCAAACGTCCTGGCAAAGGCTACGCCATCACCCTCGATAACAATGTCAATATCAAGATTGACCGCACGCATGTACACATCGCGCACAAAACCGCCGACTGCATACGCATTGCAGGACATTTCATCAGCGGCGTTACCAACCTGGTTAAGCAGTGCGAGAACATTCTCCGGCAGGCGCTCTTTCAGCATGCGCGCCATGGTCCGGGTACGCACCTGCTTTGGCTCACGGTCAAGCGGATGTGTATCCTGCACATCATCCAGATGCAAAACACGCATGAGATCGGTGCGGGTAATAGCCCCGACAATGCGCCTGCGCTGATCCAGAACAGGAAGGAAACGCTGATTGCCGGCAATAATATGATTTTGGATACGTGCCAGCGGAGTTGTCGGATGTACCGTTGCCGGGTCAGTGGTCATGTAGTCTGAAACCGGTTGTTTGTTGAGTCCATGATGCTTGGCCTTTTCAATAATCTGGCGTGAAATCAAGCCGGCCAGGCGTTGTTTTTCATCAACTACGGGAAGCACATTGATATTATAGCGCGTCAGCATTTGGCTGGCATCCTGCAATGAGCTATCCGAAACTATGGTTTTTACCGGGGTTGACATCATATCCTGCGCGACTGTCGCCGGAACAATGCTGCTTTCAAGCATCCGGTGCAGATCCTGTTCAGCCTGAGTCAAGGTCAGATCATGGAGCGTGGCAGATGCAGCCGTGGCATGCCCCCCTCCTCCAAATGTGCTCAGGACGGCGCCCACATTGACCTCATTAATGCGGCTGCGGCCGACGATATATATACGGTCATCCATATTAGCTATGGCAAACATAGCGTTCACATTGCCCATGTTTTTAAGCTTATGCACCAATACGGCAAAATCATCGATGTATGAGCTTGATGTTGATGTGGCAAAGGTCACATCAATACCGTGAAAATTTTTGGTATAGGAATTCTCGATCAACTGATTAAGAAGCGACACCTGCTCGGCGTTCAGTTCCTTAATCGCCATATCGGCCACCACATTCAAATTGGCCCCCCGACCAAGAAGAAAGCCGGCGGCACTGAAGTCAGATTCGGTTGTAGAAGAGAATGTCAAATTGCCGGTATCTTCATAAATGCCCAGCATCATGATAGTCGCCTCTTCCGGCGTTATGCTCAAATCCCGCTCCTGCAGCAGACGGCACATAATAGCCGTGGTAGAGCCGCAGGGTTCAATAACTTCAACTGTGCCGCGCACATCATCACTGGAAGGCGGGTGATGATCGTAGACATGAATTTCAACATCACTGCTGGCGCACAACTGTGAAAGCTTGCCGATACGGCCGGCCTGACGGATATCAACAAGAATCAGCCGCGTAACACTATCAAGATCAATTTTACTCAGCTTGCGGATATCAAGCGCGTACATTGCCGAATGCAGGAGAAAATCACGAATACTTTTCTCCTGTGCCCCGGAAAATGCCATAACAGCGTCCGGATACAGTTTTGAAGCGGCGATCATTGATGCCAGGGCATCAAAATCAGCATTGATATGAGTTGTGATCAGTTCCATTGGCTTAGATACTCTACCTACCCTCATCGTGTCATTTTAGATACTGGAAGCGTAGTACCCGTCACACCGGCGAAAGCCGGTGTCCATTTCTTTGGATATACTTAAAATACCTGGATACCACCCTACGCCGGTATGACTAACGTACTAGTATCTAAATGCAGCAACTAAAAACAGTTCCTGCTTCAGTTAATGCCTGCTATCCCTTAACCGCGCGGATGATATTTCTTATGCAGCTTCTGAAGCGAATCCTGCGCGATGTGGGTATATATCTGCGTTGTAACTATATCAGCATGACCCAGCATAAGCTGCACTGAACGAAGATCCGCGCCGCCTTCAAGCAAATGGGTCGCAAACGAATGCCGCAGAGTATGCGGACTAACATCTTTGGCGATCCCGGCAACAAGGCAATATTTTTTTATAAGCTTCCAAAATCCTTGCCGACTCAGGGCGCCGCCACTACGGTTTAAAAAAACTAGTGTACTCTTCGACGCGCCTGCCAAACGTGAACGGCCGCTTTCAATATAGTGGCGAACACGGGTAATAGCTTCCATGCCCAGCGGCACGATCCGTTCTTTAGAGCCTTTACCGACGACAATCACAAAACCGGCATCAAGGTTGATCGTTTTGAATTCGAGCGACAAAAGCTCGCTTACCCTGACCCCGGTTGCATACAACAACTCAAGCATGGCCTTGTCGCGCAGGCCAAGCGGTGTTTCAGTATCAGGAGCGTTGAGCAAGGCCACAACTTCATCCCGACTCAGCACGCAGGGGAGTTTGCCACCGATTTTCGGGCTCTGCATATCAAAAAATGGATTCTTCTCAATCAAACGCTCGGATACAAGAAAATAAAAAAACGTTTTGATACAGGACAGCATACGGGCCAGCGACCTGGATGACAGGCCCTGCTCACGCTGATTGTTTAAAAAGGTCAAAAGTTCAAGCCGGGTTGCATCGGCAAAAGGCAGACCGAGCGCTTCATGATAATCCAGAAACCTGCTCAGGTCACGGCTGTAAGACTCAACCGTATTATCGGCCAGGCGCCGTTCAACAACCATGTACTGGTAAAATCGATCAAGCAGGCTGGCGTTGGACAATTCCATGGAGCGCATAACTCGCTGAATGTACCGCAAACATCGTCGTTGCGTTTGGATTTACACCTGCGGCTGCCAAAAGCATTGTTAAAGGATCATAAAGGCCCAAACTGTTGCCCGGCACGCCCGTGTTTGTTGAACCTGATACTAATCGAAAAGAGCAATGGATGTCAACGCCAACGCCCTATGCTGCGGACCTGCCCTCGTGTCAGCTTTTGAAATCTGACGCTTTAATGCTGAGTCGCTTCATGCGGTATTGAAGGGTTGATTTTTTTACGCCCAGAACCCCGGCCGCACCTGCTGAACCACCAACCTGCCCGCCGGTCATGCGCAGCACGCGCTCAATATGATGCTTCTGAGCAGCATCAAGGGTAAGCAGGTCGTTCTCATCGTTTCCGCCCTGTACCAACATTGAACGCACGTCATCGGGGCCCACCTCGCAATTTGACTTCAGAATAACAATCCTTTCAATCAAATTTTCAAGTTCACGTATATTGCCGGGCCACGCATACTGCTGCAGTGCATTCATAAACGAACGGCTTATACGCGGCGATGGTTTTTGCAACCGGGCACATGCCCGGCGAACAAATGTTTCCAGTAACAAAATGATATCATCGGACCGCTCGCGCAGCGGAGGCACATGCAGCGGAAAAATATTGAGCCGATAATACAAATCAGCCCTAAATGAATGTTCATTTACGAGCAGGCGCAAATCCTGATTCGTGGCGGCAATTATGCGCACATCACAGGAAATAGTGCGAGTACCGCCCACACGTTCAAAATGCCGGTCTTGAAGCACCTGCAGCAGCTTGGCCTGCGTATTCAAGGGCAACTCGCTGATTTCATCAAGAAACAGCGTGCTTTTGTCTGCTAATTCAAATCGCCCTGTTTTACGGTCCGCAGCCCCTGTAAAAGCGCCTTTTTCATGACCAAACAGTTCACTCTCTATCAAGGTCGGCACAAGTGCGGCACAGTTAACCTTGAACAGCGTACGGTCACCGCGTCGGCTGAGCCGATGAATGGTACGGGCCAGTAAATCCTTGCCGGTACCGGTTTCTCCGGTCAACAACACGGTCGCGTCAGTTGAAGCCACTGCGCGCACATCATCCATAACATGTTTCATGGCCGGACTGACAAAAACAACCTCATCTGATTCAGCATGTGAGGCGATTTCCTGCATGAGATAGTTCTTTTCTTCTGAGAGAACTTTAGTTTTAACCTCAAGAGCCTCTCGCGTCAGCATATTATCAAGGCAAATGGCAAGCTGCTGGGCGATCTTTTCAAAAAAACGAATTGCAACCTTGCTCAGAGGCATCGGGCGGTCATAGGAGAGCTGCACCGACCCCAGGACGCGTTCGCGCATACTTAATGGTACACAAACAATTGAACGCAGCCCGGCATTCTGCAGATACTCATTTCCGGGCCGCTCCGGGTCATCCTGTAAATCAAAAACTATGGTTTGAGATTTTTGCATTGCCTCATACGGCACCATCCCGGGCATGACCGGCAGTTCATTATTCATAACCTCGGGTATAGAAACCCCGGAACCGGGCACAAAGTAATGCCACATAACGTCACCAGTATCACGCAAAAGAATACTGATTCGGTCATAATTAAAAACAGGTGCCAGCAGTCGCGCAATTTCACCAAAGAGACCCTCGCGGGTACGTTGATGAATAGCGGCATTGTTTATGTGCAGCAACGTGACAAGCTGTTCATGTTCACTAAGGCGCATGCGTATGTTCTTCCCTACTGGTATATGTTTTTTTATCGTTGTAGTCTACATTGCACCCCTAGGCAAGCCCAATATTCGACCCCAAAAAACCAATATTTGGCTTTACTGCGAAACGTACATTGCATCGAACCATAAAAGTGATGATAAATCAACAGATTTTGAATGTATTACATTGGTATGTTTCTTGAATAAGAGTATAGCAGAAACAAAACCGGGTAATTTCAAGTGAAAGGAGCTCGCGTGGCAGAAAAAAATAATGAACGCCTGCTGTCTGAGTTACAAGAGCGCTACCCTGATAAATGTCTCCCTCTGCAAAGAATTTTTAAACAGATCCATCGAGGCAATCATATCTTTATCAGTACAGCCTGCGGCAAACCCCAGTACCTTGTCAAAGAACTTATCCGCTTTGTTGATGAAAACCCAAAGGCCCTGGTTGACACTGAAATTTTTCACCTCTGGACGCTTGGTGTTGCACCATATACAGAAGAAAAATTCAAAACCAATTTCAGGCTCAATACTTTTTTTATTGGCGATAACACTCGTGATGCCGTCAATCAGGGACTGGCTGATTATACACCTGTTTTTCTCTCGCACGTGCCTGCCCTGTTTAACCAGGGATTTGAGCGTATGGATGTTGCGCTGATTCAAACCTCGCTGCCTGACATGCAGGGATATGTGAGCCTTGGGCTCAGCGTTGATATTGTAAAAGCCGCCGTTGAAAAAACTAACATTGTGATTGCACAGCTTAACCCCCAAATGCCGCGGGTACACGGTGACAGTTTTGTGCACATCCGCGATATTAATTATATTATCCCGTACGATGAACCGTTAATTGAATATCATTCCACTGTTACAGACGACATTGCTTCTAAAATAGGCAGCTATGTTGCCAGTATCGTACAAGACAAAGACACAATCCAGGTCGGCTACGGCAGCATGCCCAATGCTATTCTTGAAAGTCTTGGTGATAAAAAACACCTCGGCGTGCATACGGAACTGATCAGCGACGGAATTGTTGCACTAATGCGTTCCGGGGTTATCGATAATTCCTGCAAAAGTATTGACCGCGGCAAAACCGTAGCATCCTTTTGTATGGGTTCACAGGACACCTATGAATTTATTAACGACAACCCTGCGATTTCCTTCCGCGCTATCGACTATACCAATGACCCCCTGATTATAGCCGGTCAAAAAAACATGGTTGCTATTAACGCCGCTCTGCAAATTGATTTGACCGGGCAATCGACCTCCGAATCAATTGGCAGCACCTTTTACAGCGGCATCGGTGGACATGCGGATTTCATGCGCGGCGCGCTGCTGGCTCCCGGCGGGAAAACAATCCTGGCTTTGCGCTCCACATCAAATGATGGAAAGCACTCACGAATCGTAGCGAGACTTGACAGCGGCGCCGGCGTATCACTGACACGCGGCGATATTCAATATGTCGTCACAGAATACGGCATTGCCTATTTACACGGTAAAAACATTCGCCTGCGCGCCATGAGCCTGATTGCCATCGCGCACCCAAAATTCAGACCCGCCTTGATCTTGCAGGCCAAGGAATGCGGCCTGATTTATCAGGACCAGGCCTTTATACCGGGTGAACGCGGCAATTATCCTGAATTTCTTGAAACCGAGCGGCGCACGTCCAACGGAGAGCAGCTGCTGCTGCGTCCTGTGCAGATAAGTGATGAAGCCCTGATAAAAGATTTTTTCTATTCGCTCTCGGACCAAAGCATGTACCGGCGCTTTATGTCAGTACGCACTGACATGCCGCATGAACGACTGCAGCAGTTTGTTGTCATAGATTACACCCGTGAAATGGTAATTCTGGCAGTTCTTGAAGATGAAAATCATCAACAAAAAATTGTCGGCATCGGGCAATACGGTATTGACGACACCAGCCTCGTGGCCGAAGTTGCCGTTGTGGTTCGCGATGAAACGCAGGACTGCGGTATCGGCAGTGAACTCCTGTCATACTTAACCATGATTGCCAAGCGCCAGGGCCTGCTGGGATTTACGGCCGAGGTGCTTGTTGAAAATAATTCTATGATGCACCTTTTTGAACAGGGTGGTTTTGATGTCGAAAAACACCGCGAAGAAGGCGCGTATGAACTTAAACTTGCATTCAGGGAAAGCTTGTAATGGATCATATTAACAGCCTGTTTAACCCCAGTTCAATCGCCGTGGTCGGCGCCTCACGCACTCCGGGCAAAATCGGCCACACAATAGTCCAAAATATTATCGACAGCGGATATAAGGGCAACGTGTTTCCAGTCAATCCCGCAGGCGGTGAAATCTGCGGGCTGCAAGGATACAAGAATATTTTCGAGATAGAGGATCCAGTTGATATAGCCCTCACGGTCGTTCCGGCCCGCAAGGTGTACGACGCGGTAGTGGAGTGTGCCGAAAAAGGAGTAAAATATAATCTCATCATCACATCGGGATTTTCAGAAATCGGCAATATCGAGGAAGAAAAAAAACTTGTGCATGCGGCCCGCGACCATGGCATGCGCATTATCGGCCCCAACATCTTCGGCCTGTATTCCGCTGACGCCTGCATGAACGCAACATTCGGTCCAGCCAATATAACCCCGGGCTCAGTGGCAATTATCACCCAAAGCGGAGCGCTTGGACTGGCGATGATCGGCAAAACCGCTGTTGAAAATATTGGGCTTTCAGCCATTGTATCAGTCGGCAACAAATGCGACATTGACGAATCAGATCTGCTTGAATACTTCATACAGCAGGATCGCACAAAAGTTATCCTGATGTACATAGAAGGCATCAAGAACGGTGAACGCTTTATCCGTTCACTCAAAAAAGCCACCCGCGTTAAGCCCGTCATCGTTATTAAATCCGGACGCTCGGCACGAGGAGCTGCTGCAGCCGCCTCACATACCGGATCTCTTGCAGGAGCTGATGAAATTGTCGCTGCCATTCTCAGACAGTGTGGCGCCATCAGGGCCGACAGCATAGCAGAGGCATTCAGCTGGTGTGCATATTTGGCCAACGCTCCCGAGCCTGTCACGGAACAGACCGTTATTATTACCAACGGCGGAGGTGTCGGCGTTATGGCCACTGATGCCTGTGAGCGCTATGACATACCACTCTACAATGACACCGAGACACTGCATGAAATATTTTCCCCGGTTACGCCGTCCTTCGGGTCCACCAAGAACCCAATCGACATTAGCGGAGGCGCTACAGCTCCCGAATACAGCCAGGCGCTCGACGCTGCTCTTAATCATGATAAAATAGGAGCAGCAATGGCCTTGTATTGTGAGACTGCTGTTTTTCCGGCGCTTGATCTGGAACAAATGCTTGAGGACACCAACAGGCGCTTCAAAGAACATGGCCGCCCGGTGCTGTTTGCCGCAGTAGGAGGCGTGGATCTGGAACATGCGATTGGACGCCTGCGCTGCAAGAACGTTCCGGTTTTTTCAGACGTTGACCAGGCGGTTGCCTGCATGGGTAAGCTTTTTGAACATTATCGTCAACGACGGACTCGCTGTGACACATTTGAAGACTGCATTATCGACACACAGGCAATTGATGCCGTTACAGCCGAGGCACGCGCTTCAGGGCGCAGTTTTCTCTCAGCAAATGAATCACGCGCAATTATGAAAATCATTGGTGTCGGCATGCCCGCGAGTTGCGTTGTGCGCAGCCTTGATGAGGCCCTTGAGCGCTGCGGCGATATCGGCTATCCGCTGGTCATGAAGGTAGTATCACCCGATATTATTCATAAGAGCGATGCCGGAGGGGTTGTGCTTGATCTGCACAACAAAGATGAAATCATTGATGCCTGGCAGGCCATCAATCAACGCTGCCAGGACTTTTTGCCGGGCGCGCGTATTGACGGCATTGAACTTAACGCCATGATAGAACCGGGTATTGAAACTATTATCGGAGCACGCCGCGATCCCGTATTCGGACCGATCGCCATGTTCGGTCAAGGCGGTATCTATGTGGAAGTTATGAAGGATGTGTCCTTTCGTGCTTTGCCACTCAATCGCCTGGAAATTCTGAGCATGATGAAGCAAACGCGATCATATCCACTGCTGCTGGGTGTGCGCGGAGAAGCTAAAAAAGACATCGAAGGTGTCCTTGATACCATTATCAAAGTCGGCGCGCTTGTTCGGGCCTGTGATTATATCTCGGATATCGAAGTCAACCCCCTCGTGGTATTTGAAGAAAACGCCGGAGTTAATGCTCTTGATGTACGCATATTACTTGCAACTCAAAGAAAGGAACAGTCATGAATTCGCTAATTATCGCATCGCTTCGCGCCAACGCCGGAAAGACCAGCCTCATTGTCGGCCTGGCAGAACACCTCGGTCGGCCTGTCGGTTACATGAAACCGTTTGGTGACCGACTGCTGTACAGCAAAAAAAGACTATGGGATTATGATGCTGCCCTGATGTCGAATCTGTACGCGATTGACCGCAATCCCGAGAACATGAGCATCGGCTTTGATCATGCCAAAATACGCTACATGTACACTGGTGATACCCTGCGCGCCCAACTTGAGAAAATGGCTGAAATCATGGGCCGCGACAAGGACATGCTGCTGATTGAATGCGGACGATCAATTTCCTATGGCAGCGGCGTACACCTCGATCCGCTTTCAATCGCCCGGGCGCTTAAAACACCGCTTGTAATCGTAGCCTCTGGCAGCGACGAAGATATCCTTGACGATATCCTTTTCCTGCGAAGGCAGGTCGACCTTACCGATGTTGAGATTGCCGGTTTTATCATTAACGGCGTTAATGCGATTGATTCTTTCAAAGAGCTGTACTTGCCAGAAATTGAAAAAGAAGTAAAGGTCCTGGGTATCGTTCCGCATTGCGTTGAACTTGGCTACTACAGCCTGCGTTTTCTGGCTGACAGGCTGTTTGCCAAAGTACTGACCTGTGAACGCAATCTGGGAAGGGTTGTAAAGCATGTTTTTATAGGCGCCATGGCAGGAGATACAGCCCTGCAGAAACCGTTTTTTCGTAAAAGTGACAAATTAATCATAACCGGTGGTGATCGCACCGATATGATCCTGGCCGCAATCGAGAGCGATTCTGCCGGTATCCTGCTCACCAACAACATTCTGCCTCCGGCCAATATTCTTGCGCGTGTTGAGGAAAGTGGTATACCGATGCTGCTGGCCAACACGGAAACCAATGAAGCGGCGCGCCGGATTGCCGGTCTTCAACCGCTGCTTACAATTGACGATCGCCCTCGCATTGAACTGCTGCGTGATCTCGTCAGCGCGCATATTGATGTTGCTGCACTCACCGGCTGATTGTTGCAAACCGTCACCGAAGGTGCCATAGGCAATAGGAACAGGAAAAATAGGGGCTTACAATAACGCGTTACAACAATGCGGCGTAACGTTGAAAAATAGTCGTGCTACCAGTCCATTAATCCGAGAGATGTAGCCTTCAATGCAATCGTTCGAATTGAACCGTTCTCATTGCGGGGCAGGCTTCGACACCATTGAATCGAAGCGGGGGCACTATCCGCTGAAAGATTTTCGGCAACAGACCCGATAATATCGCGTTCAAGCAAAACGCCTTTTTCATAGCCTGCTTTCAGCACAATAAATGCCTTGATGTGTTTCAAACCATCCGGTGCGGCAATCCTGACAACTGCGGCCTCGGCAACAGCGGAATGCCGCAGCAGTATTGATTCAATTTCACTGATTCCGATCTTACCAGCCGCTGTTATAACGACATCATCAGTATGCCCCTGGTAAAACAGGTATCCATCCAGATCAATAAATACTACATCTCCGGTCATAAACCAAGGTGGGTTACAAAGATACATCGTCTCGAAATCAGCACGCCCCCAGATTCCTCTGGCTGCTGCGGGCCATCCCTGTTTGAGTACCAGGCGGCCCATTTCAAAAAAAGACGTTTCGCTGCCAGCATCATCGAGTATGGCTGCGGTTATGCCGGGAACCGGTTTACCAAGATAGCCCGGTTTGATCGGCAGGCATGGAAAGTTCGCAATAGTTATCATACCGGTTTCAGCTGACCACCATGTGTCGTACACCGGCAATTTCAGCACAGCCTTAACTGCAAAGATTGCATCCGATGTTAAGGGTTCAAGTACGCTGAGCAGATGACGCAGCCTGGACAGATCATATTTTTCAACCAGTTCAACTCCGGCATCGGGCACCAGTTTATAGACTGAAGGAATCGTATAGAGCACTGAAACCCTGTTCTCTGTGAGAACTTCATAGAGTTGATCCGCTGTATCAATACCGTCGCAAATAACACTCTCTACGCCGCACAACCAGGGCGCAAAGGCACTGTACACGATATTCATAAACCAACCCGGCCGGCCATGAGTAAGTACGGTATCGTTATCCCTGATGTCGAGCACCCAGCGTGCCGTCATCAGGTATCCCTTCATGGCCGCGTGCACATGCACAAGACCAACCGGGGCTCCATCGTTTCCAGACGTATAGACAATCAAAAAAGGAGTCTCAGGATCAAGCCAAACGGGTTCAAAGCAATCAGACGCAGAAGACATCTCTTCGTTCCAGAATCTACATTGATCTGGAGTGATCCCCTGATGGTCACCCGCGATAATTACATGCTCAACATCTGGTAATTCCTGCACAGGGATACGATCAAGGCGAACACTGTCCGTCACGACAACTTTTGGCCGGGCATCATGCATTCTGCTTTTGACAGCCCCGGTCATATAATCACTGTAGAGCGGTACAATGATTGCCCCTATTTTTGCGCACCCGACCATGGCGATATACAGCTCAGGTATGTCAGTAAGGTACAGGCATACCCTGTCGGATTTGCCAACGCCGAGCCGGGTCAAGACATTGGCGAAGCGATTGGATAGATCCCGCATCTGACGATAGGTGATCGCGACCCTGTTTGAGGGATGCGCATATATCAGGCAATTGCGATCAGCTGTGTCAGGGTGACAGGCATGGCGGTCAATAGCTTCATGCGCGATATTGAGCCGGCCGGTCTCATGCCATGTAAAATAATGGTCGGTATCCTGCCATGTAAAATTTTTACATGCGCCGGTATAGTCACGCAGGTTGGGATCAGATATGTGCGGCTGAATACTCTTGTCAAGCATCGTTTACAAGCATTTCCAGTATGGTTTTAAAAAAAATCGTGCGGATTCAATCACCTCCGCTACCTGAGAACTGGGTCCGGACATATTCCGGTATTTCTCGCGCACAGATGCAGAAAGACCACTGCGCATTGTTTCGAGAACAGAGCCGACTGATAGTCGCAGCGCGCCCAGATCATAACCGCCCTCAAGCACAAACACTGCCCTGCTGCTGCAGCACTCATCAGCGACACGCATGACGACATCTGCAAGAAATGCAAAACCATCCTCAGAAACAAGCATACCGCCGATAGGATCATCACGGTGTGCGTCAAACCCGGCAGACACCAGGATGAGTTCGGGCGCATATTCCCGCACAACGGGCATCAGTATCGTGCTAAAAACCTGCGCATAATCAAAATCCGTTGCGCGGGCCGCAAGCGGAATATTGATTGTATAGCCCTGCCCTTCTCCCAAACCGATTTCACTATCCGCACCGGTTCCCGGAAAAAAAGGATAGCGGTGGGTTGAAAAAAGTAAAACGTCTGAAGTACCTTCGAAGGTATGTTGTGTGCCGTTGGGGTGGTGCACATCCCAGTCAACAATGAGTACGCGCTGCAAGCCATGTTTTCTGCGGGCATATTCAGCAGCAACGGCAACATTGTTGAACAGACAAAAACCCATCTGGCTGTTATGTTCGGCATGATGGCCCGGCGGGCGTACGCAGGCAAAAACAGCATCAAGACCACCGGCCATAACCTCATCAACTGCCTGCATGCAGCCGCCGGCTGCTAAAAATGCTGCCGCGCAGGAGTGCTTGCTCGTAACCGTATCAGGATCGAGATAGCGAAGTGTTTCACCGGCTGTGTCGAGAATTTTTTCTATGTACCGTTCTGTATGAACCGCACAAAGCTCATCAAGGCTGGCATATCGGGCAGGTACGTTCTGCAAGGTTCGGCTCAGTCCGCTTGCATTAAGCATGGAATAAATTGTTTCCAGACGTCGGGGGTTCTCCATATGATGCAGACCGGTTCGATGCGCTAAAAACCTTTCATCCCGCACCAATCCGATTCGCCGCATGATTATTTATTCCCCTTGTGCATGTTTCTAAACCACGACTTGAAAACATTAATTTCAAGCATTCAACGCACGTCGTTTTCTGCTCTCAAACTGTACCGGGCTATGAGATATCCTATTTCTTTATGCGCACACAGCAGGTCTCACCGGGCTCAATCTCAATTTCAATACCGATTCTTCTTGCAAATGCCTTCCACAGCGGGATACACCACTTATCGCAGACATCTTCCCAGGTCAGATCTATTGTTCCGAGCACGCTGACGATCTCGAGCATTTCTTTATAGGGGCATTGGCAACGGCGCTCACAGTCAAGGGTTTCGATCTTTTCAAACAACTGATAATTGCATGAGTTGCCTTCATACATACCGTACAGGGCACGATCAATTCCTTTTTCCGGTATCCAGCCGCCAATCATCTCAAGGATAGGATTGATAACTGCGGCCTCATGTTCTGCATGCTCCTGCCAAAGATTATTTTTAACGGCAAAATCAAGATTGGTGAGGTGACATTTGACCAGCGCGTCGTTGAACTTGTGGGGATAGGGAGTGTTGTCGGTATAGGTCTGAAAGAGCATCTGTAGTGCCGGTGTAACATCGGCAGACTCTGCGGGAAAATCAAAGCGGATACCTGGCATGAAAATCTCCTCTAAAAAAATTAGTCGTTCACGTCATGAGTCTTCTTTACCGCATGGCCGCCAAACTGGTTACGCAGGGCAGCAAGAATCTTCCTTGAAAAATCGGCATTGCCGCGGGAAGCAAAGCGTTCAAAAAGCGATTGGGTAATCACCGGAGCCGGGGTGCCGGACTCAATGGCCTGCATGACCGTCCAGCGCCCTTCACCGGAATCATCAACAAATGGCTCCAGCCCCTGAAGGGTATCATCACCTGCAAACGCTGATTCAAGCAATTCCAGCAGCCAGGAGCGAATAACACTGCCGCGATTCCATAGACCGGCAATTTCGTCAAACTTCATATGATCGTTATAGGGTGAGGATTCAAGCAGGGCAAACCCTTCAGCATAGGCCTGCATCATGGCGTATTCAATGCCGTTGTGAATCATCTTGGTAAAATGGCCTGCGCCGCACGGACCGCAGTACAGGTATCCTTTTTCCGGGGCAAGCGTTTCAAGAAGCGGTTCAATATGCTCAAACACATCACGCTCTCCGCCGACCATAGTACAGTAGCCATTCTGCAACCCCCAGATCCCTCCGGATACGCCAGCATCAAGATAGCGAATATTTTTTTTCTGCAGGATGCCGCGGTTTACTTCATCATCCTTAAATGAGCTGTTACTACCGTCAACCAGAATATCGTCTGCAGAAAGCAACCCGGCAAACATCTCTATATGTTCACGGGTTGCCTGTCCGCTTGGCAGCATCAGCCAGATAAGCCGAGGGGAATCTAGTATAGATATGAGCTCTGCCGGCGTCTCGGCCGCACGCGCGCCCTTTGTAGCGAGTTCCAATGCCTTTTCAACAGTGCGGTTGTAGCAGCAGACATCATGGCCGCCCTGCATCAGGCGCAGAGCCATGTTCATGCCCATTTTTCCCAACCCGACGATACCTATTTGCATTGCTAGTGTCCCTCTAGGTTAGCCGACACGGAGGCGTTATCAGGCACGGTGGCATTATCCAACGCGGAGGCGTTATCCAGCTCAACAGCTGAGTACGGTTTTTGATGATCCTTGTGATGCCCTTGTTGCGGCGCGGACTCCAGCACTGCAAAGATTGGCCGCTGTTTTTTTATTACCTTGTTAAACTTCTTGATCTTCTTGAAGCCGTATATACGGGTAAGGACTTCACCCTCGCGATCGACGATTAAAGTTGTCGGCAGCATGTATACCTTATTATCCCTGGCGATTGGCAAGGCGTTGATGATATAGGGGGACTTGATGGCATGCCGACCGACAAACTCCCGCTGCAACTCAGGATCAACTGCCATATCGATGTCGAGAAGAAGAATCCGAACATCACTATTCTTATAGCGCTCATTCAACGCATTCATTACAGGCAACAGTTCAACGCAAGGCTTACAGTATATTGAACCAAACACCATCACAAGTATCTTGCCGCGCATTTCAGCAGTGTTGATTTCCTGATTATCGATAAAACTGAAAGCCGTAAAATCATTCAGTTCCTCAGCAGAGCTTGATGGACTTAATCCAGGCGCACACACTACCAGCATACACACTACAATACATTGAACTATCAATACGGGTCGGTGGAATTTAAAGCGCATATCTTCCTTTATGAGCTGTTACTGCGCACAGCCCTGAATATTCAAGCCATGCTGACTGCACAGCACATCACCGTCAAAAACTATGTACATACCGCCGGTCGGACATCCCTTAAGACCGTTTTCTGTAACGAGCTTATGAAGCGAGCTGTCATCAAAAACAAAATCAGGGTTTTTCCTGCTTGTCTCAACAAGTTTCTTCACCTTACATATAACCGAAAAACAGGCATTTTTCCAGTGAGCCTCACGAAAACGGTACTCATAGAAATCCTTAAAATGCTCCTTGGCCATGTCCATAGATTCATACACCATGCTTGAAGACATGGTTGCCGTTGTGACCGCGTCAACCACGGGATTAAATTCAAAGGACTCAAAAATGCTGTGGCCAACAAGATTATTTCTTACCTTGGCGATATCCTCATCGGTCCAGGGAACATTGCCGTACTTGGTAATCTCAAGCGGAAAAAAATCGGTTACCGTTCCGTCCCGGTCAAACATATACACAAAGTGAGTGTCATGACAGACATCACACATGGTAATGTCTGATTCAAGCCGCGCAAAGAAGAATACACCGCTGCCCTGCGGGGCAACCGTAATCACATACAGGTCCTGCCTGTTTTCCAGCGTCAGGTTCTCAATCTCAACAACTTCGTGTCCGGCTGCGGCAATATGCTGCCCTATCAAATCCTGTATTTCCCCGGAACTCATCTTCGGTTCCGATTTATATTCGCGGCCCTCAATAAGCTGCTCTACTGCGACCTGAGTCATTGACTCACCGCGGTAAATAATACGACCGTATTCGTTTACGCACAGCACACCGGGCTGATCAGCAAATCCCAGCAGCTCGCGTGCTTTATTACCTTTATCACGAGCATACACAAGCGATTCAGGTATGTCAGGCGCATCGAATTTTTTATCAGCAGGCGCAAAAATAAATATTTTAGAGAAATTTTCCTCGGCGATATCTTCAAACACGTCAAGCTGCGCTGCCATATTGCGGAGATCATGTTCAACAGTGCGTACGCGTGATGAGGCGAAATACATCATATATGGCTCACCGACAAGCTTCTCTGTTTTGAAGGTTTTCCAGCCAACCTTGAATTTGAAATCAGGAATTTTATTGCCGGGCTGATTACCAACCAGGCTGCTGCGCAATATATGTCGCAAGCTGTCAAGATAGCGCTCTGCTGATGACACACCTCCGGCATGATAATCGACAATGAAGCCCATTTCATCTCGATAAACAACATAGGTATGCGGCGTTCCGCGAATATTACCGGTACTGTTGAACAGCACCTTGTCCTCATCGCTAAGAATAGGATACTGGGCGCCAAACTCAGCTTTAAAGTTTTCAATCTCCTCAACAGAATTGCCAACCGCCAAACCCAGCAGACACACCCTGTCTTTCAAATCAGGATCAGCCGCAATGGCCTCCTTAAGTTTGTTAAAAATGGGCACCTGCAACCTGCATGTATGACAATACACATTTAAAAACTCGACGATAACAACATCATACGGAATAGCGGCAAGCTGAATATCTGTATTATGCGGAACCTTAAGGTAGGAACTACCTTGCTTATCCAGGGTGTTGGCAACAGTAAAATCAGGAAATGGGTCGCCGACATTCAAGGCATACGCCGGGCTAAAACAGGTAAGAAGAAGGAAAGTAAAAACGAGATACAAGACATGTGCAGGTTTCATAGTGTGCTCCGTAGTTTATTAGGACATCATCCGCAAAACAGAGGTTAAACACAGTCAAATCATAGGAAAAAAAACAGTTGCGGTCAACGTCTTTATTCATAATGCAACCCATGAAACAGCCTTGTATATGCTATTAATAACAAATCATTAGGACTTGAAAATATAACTATTTGAGATAGTATGACTGTACTATTTAAAGCAGTATGGAGCCAAGCCATGAAAATAACAAAACAGAACGCTCCCGGGAACCTTACACGGCGAGAAATGCTAAGCCTGCTTGCTTTGGCAGGCGGAGGATTGCTGATCGGCTGCGGAATTAATCCGGTTACCGGTCAAAGCCAGCTTTTCCTGATGAGCCCGGAACAGGAGCTTGCCATTGACAAACAGCATGCCCCCGACCAGATATCCCAGGACTATGGTCTGGTTCAGAACAAAGCACTTCAAAACTATGTGCATGGTGTTGGCAGCAAGCTCGGCAAATTCTCGCATAGACCCGAAATGCCCTACGACGTCAATGCGCTCAATGCTAACTACATCAATGCCTATGCGTTTCCCGGCGGCACAATCGGTGTAACGCGCGGCATTTTGCTCTCCATTGAAAACGAGGCGGAACTTGCGGCCCTACTGGGGCATGAAATCGGGCATATCAGCGCGCGGCACACTTCATCGCGCATGTCAAAGCAGACTCTGACCGGAATCGCGGTTGCCGGACTCGGCATAGTGCTGGCAACCCAGGTTGACTCTGACAGTATGGCTCTGGCCCTTGGTCTTGGCGGCATTGCTGCAGGACTCGTTTTGGCAAATTACAGCCGCGATGATGAACGCCAGGCTGATGCACTTGGTTTGGAATACATGGTCAAGGCAGGATACAACCCTAAAGGCATGGTTGGGCTCATGGACATGCTAAAAAGTCTTGGCAAAAAAGAACCCAGCATGATTGAGCAAATGTTTTCAAGTCACCCCATGAGCACGGAGCGCTACAACACCACCGTGCATCAAGCTAACACCCGCTATGCGAGCTATGCGTCCGACCCTGTATACCGCCAGCGCTATATGGACTCAACCTACCGCCTGCGCCGCCTTAAGCCGGCCATCGATAAACAAACAGATGCCGAGTCCGCTCTCATAGCAAAGAAATACACCGAAGGTGAAGCCCTGCTGAAACAGGCCCTCAAGCTCGCTCCGCGAGACTATACCGGGTTAGTGTTGATGGCTAAAGCCAACATCATGCAGGAAAAATATAAGGAATCAATTCCGTATCTTGATAAGGCAATTGATGTCTACCCGCAAGAGGCTCAGGCTAGTCAGTTGCGCGGTGTAGTTGAATCAAAGCTTGGAAACAAGCAGGCGGCGCTGGAATATTTTTATGCATGCGCCAAGGCTGCGCCACATAACCACAATACAGCCAGGTGCATCGCTCTGCTGGAAGCGACCGGGTAATGAAGAGACGCGCTTCTGCGCTTCCGGGATTCATGTTACGATAGGGATTTTAGAGAATCATAGACGTACGAAGGCGTAACCCAATAGTTTTACACAATCAATTAAACATTGCATATAAGCTAATCCGCCCCAGCTGCGACAGTTTTCAATATGCTCAAAATTTATTGCGTCGGGTTACGCCTTCGGCTAACCCGACCTACAGTCTACCATTACGGATGAAGGACACTACGATTTTTTGCCGCATCCCTCTCAAGCCGATAGCTATATACTTATTCTTTACAATCAGTATTTTCGAGTTGACTCATATCGGCACCTGTTGATTCCATGATGCCTTTCATTACAGCCTCAGTAGATTGAAACTGTATATACATAATTCTAACTCTATTTTCTTCCTGGACTAAATGAACAATAAATTGTTTGTTTTCTATTCTCCAAAGAGCCTGAAACAATTTTTGATATAGGTTCTGACTCTCGTACTTCTCATACAATTTGTTTAATGATTTTCTTGCCTGTACAAAAGTTATTTTTTCCGGATAAAAGACAGTGGACGCATTGTATCTGCCACACTTTATATCAGCTGTTACGATAGAAGGTTCAATTTCATCGGATTTCTTATCATAGAGAAGCTTGACTGTATTCGAGGTGGATTGACCAAGAAACTCTGGATTTAAAAGTTGAATATCTTTTGCTTGTGCAACTGATGCAAAAAAAATAATTGTGAAAACTATAAATAGTTTTTTCATTATTCCCTTTCACATAACGTTGAAATAGAGCGGCAACGCCTAGAAAGTTGCTGCTGCAGCGCAGCCGACGTTCTCTCTGTCCGCTCACATAACGTGATATGCGATTTTTAATTTTCTTTTAGATCTTTTCCTAGAAGAATATATGTCCATACAAATAATACTCCAAAAACCAGATCAAAGAGTGCAAACGATTTCCACATGTCAGGTATGCCCGTAGTAAACCAATGGCCAAATACTACTGAGCAATATGAAATTTTAAGCAAAAATCCATATGGAATTAGATTTCTATTCCGTAAAGGTTGCCTGGCAATGTTAACAAACATTATGGCAAAGACAATAAGAATCGCTGCGGGAAAATGGACATAGCCCACATGGTTTGGTGGTGTTATTCCATACCAGTTGTAAATAGGGAGAGGCAGAAAAAGAAAAGCTAGACCGAGAATACCGTCATATGCTGCACTGAAATAATAAAATAATGATATGCTTTTATGCTTTTTCATGCATGTCTCCTCTCGCCCAAAGTTAGGTAGATAATTTTTCAATTCGTTAGTGCTGCATTCTTTGATTTAATTACCTCTCGCAAAAGAGATTTAAATCTTTTGCGTCGCAAATTTGTAAATTCCTCACTATACAATTTTAAACCAAGCCCCTTAAAGCCTTTGGATAACTCCTCAATGGACATTTTTTTGGGTTTGAAATTTATATCAAACAACGTGCATTTCTCCCATGCGTTTTCTTCAATGATTCTATTTTCTTCCTTTAGTCGTTGGTAAAGAGGTGTGCCTGGAAAAGCGGTCTGAATTGTTATTTGGACTTCATGCAGCCCGGAATCATTTACAAAATCATATAATTGATCAAAAATCCTGGAATCATGATCATCAAGGCCAAGGATAAAGCAACCGTTAACGCTTATTCCGTAAGACTGAATAGTTTTAATAGCTTCTTTGTAACTATATAAATGTTTCGCTTTCCAGTTTTGTTTGGTTTCAATTCCATCCAGTGCCGATTTCGATGGGCTTTCAAGGCCGATTAATACCTGAGCGCAGCCGCTTTCTCGCATTAATTGTAACAGCTCGTCGTCTTGAGAAATCGAAATATCTGTTTCAGTGAACCATCGGATTTTTCTTTTTTTAATTTCGGGTAATAATTTCTTCCAATATTCCCTGTTAACAAATGTATTATCATCAGCAAATTCAATAAATGGCTGTTCCCATATTTCTATTATCTTATCGATTTCAGCCAAAACCTTCTCAGCCGGTTTTTGTTTGTATTGTTTGGTGAGAAGGATTGAACTGGCACAGAATTCACAACGATGTGGGCATCCACGAGTAGTCTGCACTGTGAGACGATTGTATTTATCAATATCAAGGAGTTCGAACGCTGGCATAGGTGCATTTTTGAGATCAAACTCTTCGTCAATGCTGCCATAAAATGGCTTAAGCCCTCCGTTCTCAACGTCACTGATAATAGAAGGCCAACTTAGCTCCCCTTCGCCGATAACTACTGAGTCGCAATATTTTTTTGCTTCATCTGGAGAAGATGTCACATGCAACCCACCTAACACAACAGGAACGCCTTTAGCTCGAACAATGTCTGCGAGTTGGTACGCTTCTTTTATTTGGGCGCTGTAGCTGGAAATAGCAATCAAATCAAAACCGCCAAGTGTGTCTTGAGTTGCTTGGCTGTCTTTAAGGTCAGCGATTTCGATATAATGAACATCATGATGGGGTGGCACCATCCCCGCTAATGTTAAAAGGCCCAGGCTTGGAAGAGAGGCTATAACTTTGCTCCTCTCAACAAAGCCAGGAAGGGTAAGGCCCATTTCCAATAATTCTTCGTCGCAAACACGGATACCACTCATTGCTATTAGGCCGATCCTCATGAGATTATTCCTTGTATAAAAAATAGTAATGTTCCTCCAACCAAGCAAAGCACTGGAATGAAAAATAAATGTCGAAAGATTTTTTTATAGGCGGAAAGAAAACAAATTAGAGGCATTGCGATGGCTCCGGCAACGAAAAGATAGGATGGGTATGGCGTTTCAATGTGGATGTTAAATGCCGTGATGCTCAAAGAGTATGTTATATTAATGAAAGCAATTCCAAAAAATGAAATATGGCCCAGGCGAGCCATTCTCCTTCGCCATGAAGAATACCCTCCCATCCAATCTTCTTTATAAAAGAATAAGCCCAGAACAGCGCCCGCGACAAACCCAAGTAAAATTCCTATCCAGGCTGCGTAGAGATTTATTAACTGCATTTTATTTCCTTTCACTGTGGTGGTATTTTTATTAGAGAACAATAGGAGCGTTATTGACATGGCAGAAAAATTAAAACCAGTCTTAATAGAAATAATTTCGTCCAGGAAAGACCCCCCCATTTATCCTCAGTTTTAAGCGCGTCGGTTATCAAGTGGTTGATTATGTTAATTGCTGCCTTTATCTTCAACATAAGTAAAAAGCAGGCTTGACCTCATTACTTTTTTTCCCAGTATCCTCTACATTTTAGCAAACCCGATGCGTTCCAATACAAAATTTATTTTTGCATAAATTCGCGGATATATGTTGCAAGCAATTCCGGCTTCTCTAGTGTGAACCAGTGTGAGGCATCGGGCACACGAGCAATGCGAATGTTTGAAACATATTCTTCTATCCCGATGAGACTATTCGGCATACGATATTTTTCTTTTTCACAATAAACAAGTAGTGTAGGTACATCCACATGAAGCGCTTGCGGATCGAGGTCTTCGATTAAATTGCTGCCTCCCGGATGCCCTTTGCCGTCTGGTGGACCCTCCTGCGAAGCCCGATAATAATTTAACCCTCCGGTAAGTGCGCCGGGTTGTCGCCAGGCTGCCACCCATTCCTCTGCCGCCTTTTTACTTAATGCCCCCTTTGCATGCAGTGTATCTAGTAGTTCCGTCCTGAGCCATTCAAAATCATTGTCTGTCAGCATTTTTTCAGCTTTCGGACTGCGCAGTTGCAACATATACTGGCTAGCTGCCTGCTGTTCAGGGTCGGTTTGAAGGACTTTGTTAAAAAGTGCCGGATGTGTTGCATTGATAGTAATAAATTTTTTAACGCATTCAGCATGTCGCAAGACAAAAGACCAGGCGACCTGCGCACCCCAATCCTGTGCTACGAGAAAAATATTTTCAACCCCAAGGTGCTGTATCAGTTGGCGAATATCTTCAACAAGATAGCTAATATGATATTTGTTCAGTTCGGCAGGCTTATCAGTAAGGTTGTAGCCACGCATGTCCGGAGCAATACAACGGAATTCTTTTTGAAATTCCTCGAGATGGTTTTTCCAAACACCCCAATACTCAGGAAACCCGTGCAGGAACAACAGCACCGGTCCGGAACCTGCAGCAGCATAATGCATGCGTATTTCATTTATATCTGCATAGTGATGAGTAATCATAGTGCTCGCCTTTCTATAATCAACCAATAACAAAATCATCGACGGCGAACGCCGGATCGCTGCAATGAATTGTTAGGCAAAATAAATCTACCCCCTTTATGTTCGCCTGCGCTTACTATCCACGCCCGCTTTTAAAATCATCAATCTCACGTTCAAGTCGTTCCGCCTTCTCGAAGGCAGCGTCAGATTCCAAGCTGTCCATCAGTGTGATTATCTCACGTTCAATCTGATCAATCTCGTCCATGTCATCTGCTACTATGTCAATATTCCCTATGCCGCCAACCGCAGCACCACGCTGGGCTTGAGTGACCATCCTTCGAGCCTTACTGAACCTATCTGCCAGGTTTTTAACTTCCTGCTCTTCCTCAGATAGAGAAGCACCGGGAATTAACGAGAGCTCTCCCGTAGTAAAATAATTGTAACCAACAAGCCCTACTGCCACGATAATAATCACCATAATAATTTTCGTCATAATAGCTTTCCTTTCTTTGCAATTATTTATCTTATCCCACCCAATCAAAACCTAAACATCCATCCCTTCAGCATAATGCTCATAATGATCTGCAATCAGGGGAAGGTCTTCCACTGCCTGCACAAGACAGTCATAAGGAAAACTCATGGTCAGCTCATCGTCTGACATCTTGGTGAATTTTCTCCAGGCCACATCACTGTAGGTAAAAACCGGTTTTTTTACAGTAAAAGGATACTGGATCGTAACATTGCACCCGCCAATACTCCCAAATCCTTTTATGAGTTCTCCTGACCGGTAGGTATAGGCCCGGCTCAAGATATCGGCTGTTTTCGAATTACAAAACAGAAGCACAACATCGGGGTCTTCAATATCTTTTAAAAGACCTATTTGCAAGGCCTTGTTGGTCTCTTTTGGAGCGGGAATATCTTTTGAAACTTCTTTGCGGATCTTCATGGCAGTATCAATATCAACATAGTCCTTTGTCATAGAAAGATGCATTTCAACAACTTTCCTGGTCTGTTCTTCGCTCAAAGGTTTCAGGATCCCGGTTGCAATAACCCCGCCGGTACAGTAAACATTTTTGGTCTGAACATAAAAAGTCTTCCCGGTTTCAATCACCTCACCAATCTGGGTACATGTTCCGGGAAAGGCCTTGTCCTCATATGGCGGTATGTTTTCAGGGATATCCTTCCATGCTTTTACGGCAACAAGTGGTTTTTTAGGTTTAAGTATGTCCTGAATCGTTGTAATTATTTTTTCGTGCATAATAAAATTTCCTTTTGGGATCAGTTTTTACGCGACGCAGGTAAAAAGGTGCCCTACTGTTTTCTTTATTTTTGCAAAGAATGAAGCCCTGCCCCCATTGCTTGCTCAATGCCCCCCGCAGACTACGTTCGGGAAACACGCTGGCAGGGATCCTGACAGTAGTAGTTCTTCAAAACCCGATAAAGATCCGGAGCATGCTTAAGCATGAGTCGAGGCTGATCGAAGAATTGCTCAGTCGCAACAGCAAAGAATTCTGCTTCGTTAGTCGCGGCGTAGGCATCGAGAAACGATTTCTTGCCCTTTTCAGTGCGGTTTTTAAGACGGAGATATTCATCCGAACATGTTTGAACCCAGTCACGGTATTCAGCCCGATCTTTTAAAGGGGGCGTTCCGTCAGCCGAGCCATCCAGCATGTCAAGTTTATGGGCGAATTCGTGGTAAATAACATTGTGGCCCGATTTAGGGTGGCGGCCTCCGCGCAGGGCTGCATCCCATATAATAATTACCGGGCCTCGCTGAAATGCCTGCCCGATAATGGGTTGTGCCGGGCCAACTGGCGCTAGTGTATTTTCAAAAAAACCGGACTTGCGTGTAGGCGGAACAACAGTGGAGGGATACACGATGATGGATTTGACATTTTTGTAGTAATTATGGGGCAGGCCCAGAAGAAGCAAACAGGCTTGAGCGGAGATCGTGACGCGGATCTCGTCGGTAAGTTCAAGCCCACCGGCTCCTTCCCAATATTTTTCAGCTATAAAGACCTGGATCAAGGCACGCAGATGAGCACGTTCTGCATCTTCCAGAAAACAGTAATGGCCAACATTACGGCGGATTATGTCATCCCATAATGAGGGGAAAGGAGCGCGTGTTAGCTTCTTTCGGCGACGATTGATAAACCAGCGAAACATTGAGCTCTCCTGGTAGTGTTTTCCTAGAACTCTTCCCTTTATTTTATGAGATTGCCCAACTGTTTGGTTTAGCTTTGGATAGCATTACCCGCATGTGCGTGTGTTAGATATCAGTATCAGTAGAGGTTTCCTCAGAACCCTCTGCTGCAGGCTGTTCGCCCTGAGTTTCAGCAGCACGTTTAGCCAATTTTTTATTACGCTTTTCTTCTTTTTTCTTCTTTTTCGCCAACTCTTTTTTCCGTTTTTCAAATGAAAAATTAGGTTTTGCCATGTATAGTCTCTTCCTCAAATTAAAATGTTTATGTTGTTAGCATTTGTGCATAACTAACGCTTGAGCTAGCTTGGTCTGAACCCTTATATTTACATAATCCGGATACAGATACAAGAGCCAAGGAATATAGCCCGTCTTACGCCACTCTATTGCTCAAGGTTCCTATCCGCTCGATTTCAATCACTATTTCATCACCCTTCTTCATTGGGCCTATACCATTGGGAGTACCGGTCAAAATAATATCATCCTTATTCAGAGTCATAACCTGCGAAATGAAATCAACGATCTGGTCTACACTGAAAATCATATCAGACGTATTCGAATCCTGGACAATTTTTCCGTTTAAGAATGCTTTAATACCTAAATTGTCCGCATCATCTACCTGGACAATTTTCGGCCCTAGAGGACAAAATGTATCAAATGACTTTGCACGAGTCCATTGTCCGTCTTTCTGCTGAAGATCACGGGCCGTAACATCGTTGGCACACGTAAAACCCGCAATTGTACCGCCCTCTCCCATTACGATTGCCAGCTCGGCCTCATAATCGACCCGCTTCGACATCGCAGGATATTTAATCTCATCACCATCGTTAATAATCGAAGATGTAGGCTTCATAAACAAAACTGGTTCTTGCGGTAATTCGTGGCCCATTTCAGCCGCATGTTTTTTGTAGTTAAGACCTACACATACTATTTTTGTTGGATTGATGTTCATACTCTAACGTGCCTCTTCCTTCTTATTTATTTACAAGTGCTTTAAAATAAGCAGGACTGGGTGTCTCAAAAGTCATTTTTTCTTTTGTATCGGGATGTACTATGGATAGAGAAGCCGCATGAAGTGCAAGTCCCTTAATGCCTTTGTCCTTTTCCCCATACTTTTTATCCCCAACTACCGGAAAACCTTTTTCCGCAAAATGGACCCTGATCTGATTCTTCCTGCCTGTAAGCAGGTCTATTTCAAGCAGACTAAACTTCTTTGATTCTTTTATAACTTTAAACCCGGTCTTGGCTAGCTTACCTTTTTCAGGGTCATTAACAGAATACATTTTATGGGCACAATTTTCTGCAAGATATGAGGTGATTACCCCTTCCTTCTCAGGTAATAATCCATGAACTACGGCAGAGTACTTTTTTGTAAATCCATGCCACTCGTCCTGAAGAAAACGTTTGGCATTTTCATTTTTAGCAAAAATAATAACACCCGAAGTATCTCTATCTAAACGGTGTACGATAAATATCCGATTTCTTGATTTATGATTCCCTTTTTTTACGTACGTATTTAATAGAAAATGCGCTGTCTTTTCCCGGACTTTCGCAGTGCCCACTGTTAAAAGGCCACTTGTTTTATCCACAACCAGGATAGCATTATCTTCATAGAGGATAGAAAGCCCCTTGGGATGAAATCTTTTTGGGGAAGGTTTAAATTTCGGCATAATATTTTTTGTAGTTAAGGCCTACACAGACTATCTTTGTTGGATTGATGATCATACTCTAACTCCCCTATTGTTCTTCTGGTACCAGCTACGTTTTTTATGTTTGTCAGTTATGCTTAACTCCAGACATATTTTCAGCCTGAGCTAGCTGAGAATCTAACTGCTTATCTATTGGAATGATCTTAAATATAACAATAGCCACTACACCAGATCCCCACCCAAGCAGACAACCCCAGAATACGGCGGGATTGCTGTCGAAATTCGTAATAAATAACGAAGTATTTACGACAACATAAGCAAGCAAATGAATAGCAAATCCTTTTAATTTTTCTTTTTTCAATACCTTTTTATAGGCCTCGGTAAATGTCAGATATTCTTTTTCATTCATAACTCTGTCGCTCCATTTCTGATGGTATGACTTATTGCCCCTCCCTTTTCTCTCAAGAGAAAAGCATTGCTAGAGGGTTACATCGATTCAAGGTATCTGCGGCCTTCTGCAATAAAGGGAAGGACATCATTTTGTCCCACAAACTCATAGATAATAAGATTTTTTCTTAGCAACGCTTTTTCTGACTTTATGGACTTAAGTTTTGCCATAACCTTTTCGGCATTTCCAGAGTCAGTAGCTGTAATGGTGTTAATCTTAACGCTCTTTCCATTAACATCATACGTGGTGTTTCGAAGACTCGTAAGGTCGGCACCAAGTTTAAAGCTTATTGCATTACGTTGACCCGCTGGAACCTGAATGTCGGTTATTACTTTCCAATGACCGGGCATTTTCGGAGCTGATGCTACATCATCACCAAGCGAATTACTGACAAACATGAAACACACGCACAGACAAACTACAGCCGTCCTGGGTAGAAAATATTTTATTGTTTTTTCTCGAATCATCGTTACCTCCTAATTATCGTTTGCGAAAATTAGTATGGTGTCCCCGGATTCTCGTTTGTTACCACTTCTATGCAATTAAACATACCATGTGATCATGTTCCCCTGCTTTAATCTTGAAGCTCTTAGGGTATTTCTTGAGTAAGTCAGAAAACGTTTTACATTCATAATTCGACTCATCAAATGTTGGATCAAGTCGTTTTACTATTGGCCTGATTGCAGCTTTAAGAACCCATTCATCGCCTGTCTTTTTAGAAATTTGTTTAATCGCTTTTGATACAAGATTAACAGGGTTCTTTACCTGTATTATATCCGAACTATCATCCTCATTTTCAACATCTTTGTTTGGTTGGCCATCAACCACCAGCGCTTCATAATATTTAAAATCTGAGCAACTATTTGCCCAATGCTGGTTTGTAGAGGATTTACAACCAATACCAATTAAGTCCTTTCCAGCAGCTTTTATCTTTTGAGCCAATGGAATAAAGTCACTATCTCCCCCTATGACAATAATTGACGAGATATGTGGAAACCTTAAGATATCCTCAATTGCATCAAGAGATAGCTTAATGTCCGCTCCATTTTTAGCTGATGCGCCTGGTGGAAAAATTTGAATGAGCTCAACGGCACATTTAAGCAATGAGTGCCTATATTTTGGGAACCACTGCCAATTGCAATACGCTTTATTGATAGCAACATTACCGTACGTTGTTGCAAAATCATAGAGCGCCTGAACATCAACCAGTAAATCTTGCTGTTTACTTCTATTCTGAGTCCGTCCATATCCGCCACTAGAGTGGGCAGAATCATATAAGCTTGCATGGATATTCTCAAAATCCCAATACACTGCAACAGTATCTTTTCCCATAATTCCTCCTATACCTTAAGGCTAACGCTGAAGCCGAGACGCGCGTCGATTTAAGCACGTCGATTCTCAAGCGATTCGTTAGGTGATTTTTGTGTGAAAAATTTTCCCCCAACATAAGTCAAGAGCAGACCCCTCATGACTATTCCAACTATTTTATATCATATATCAATATCTGTCATAATTAGTTACGCGGCCACAAAGGACATTGATCTTGTATACACTCTTTATTCTCCAAAAATTGCTCACAGATAATTGGACTTATTGCAAATGTATTACTAAATTTATTTCTCAGCAGTTTTGATGCTTCGTGTAGAGCTATCCAGCAGTCTCTCTGACAGCACCGGGGTGCATTGTAGGAAGCTATCCTGCTCAGCACCTTTTGTGTTACCTGCTGAACAGCCTGTCTTGTGTCTCCATCATATGGTGTTGCTGCCACTAAAACTGAAAACGCGATTCCAACACCAACGGCCGCACCGCAAATGCCAAGGAAGGCACAAGCACCACCTGGAATAGCTTGTCCTCGATCAATGCTGGTGTTGATCTGTTCGTCAGAGATGTCATATCCGATGTTTCTCAATGTTGCCAGGATAACCGCAGGAACCAATGAATGATGTTCTGGCCCGTGCTTTCGAAAATGAGGGTGTGAACGAATGGTCTGCATCAGGATAGCAGCATCTGTCTCATGGCTATGCAGGCAAAGGTGTCTAACTATTTTCACAGCATCTGTTTGGTGACATGAATCACAGACAAAATGCCCATTTATACACTGGGCGTTCGCTGACACGACTTGACCGCAGTAATGGCATGTCTTTGTTTTATTCACTTTAAAATAGACGATATCTGCCCCGCAAACCATGCAGCCGGATTTTTTCGCTTTTTCTACTAATGCCAAACCCTAGTCCTTTTGCTTAGGTATAAATTAGATGTCACGGGTTGGTCCAACCTTGAGTATTCCCATGATTTATTTTTACCACATATCAAGGGCCGACTCCAATAGCACTATGGATTTTAATTTAGGAATTCAAAATTTTCAGGGGTTTCATTTTTTACTTTCATAACGGTTAAGCTCACTGATGTGTGGAGCGAAGCGGAGCATCATCCAATAAAGCTGCAGGTTATGTGATTATTCGTAGTGAGTCCACATGCGGATTATTTTGACTGCCTTTTCGTTCTTAATAATCTGGTATATCAAACGATGTTGAATATTTATACGGCGTGAGTATGCTCCTGCCAGATCTCCTATGAGTTTTTCATAAGGAGGGGGGGATTGGAGCGGATTGTCCTGTAAAAGCTCTAAAAGGTTTTCAACCTTTTCACGAAACCCCGCGGCAGATATTTTTTTTGCATCCTTTTGGGCTTGCTTTGTATAAAAGAGCTGCCATTTCACCAGTCAATTTCCTTTTTACATTTCGATAAAGGCGTTTTCATTCCATCACGGATCGATTCCCGCATACCTGGCATTGAAAGCAAGTAGAGTGATTCCTGAATTGCGTTCCAGTCTTCCTCAGCAAGGAGAACCGCATTTGATCTTTTCCCGGTGATGGTAATCGGCCCATGGGAAGATGCAGCTTCATCAATTAACTTATAGAGTTTTGAACGTGCTTCTGTTGCGGATAACGTAGCCATCATTATTCTCCTTGAAAAAGGAACTTTATTTAATATGTACGTTATGACGTACGTTATGTCAAGTGTTTAAATTTTTCGCATACCGTTACGGATGAGACGCGCGTCGATTTAAGCACGGCGATTCTCAAGCGTGTAGTTATATGTTTACTCTATTATTTCTGTTGCAGGTTTCAAGAATGAAGATGCGACCCAAATTTTTTCCGAAAAAATTAAAAACAGTTCCAAGGAAACAATTCCGTCTGGAAAAGAACGTCCCCTCTTGTCTATAAACAATTAAAGCTACTTAGCTTGGCCCGACCCCAATGTTCCACTTGGATTTTTATGCGGTTAAAAAATGAATATTTTCCATACACACCTTCATATGATCAAGAATATCGGTTGTCATTTCAACGTAAATTTCAGAAACATCTTTATTTTCATTTATTGCCCGGGCAACAGCTTTTCCAGCACGAAACCCCGAATCTATTGCCGCGCTGATCCCCTCGCCATTAAGATATATTATTCCTGCGGCTTCACCGGTTAAGAGAACATTTCCTTTTCCGAGATCAGGCGGGGCCAATCTCATCATGCAGCCTTCCACCCGTTCCTGTTCGCCAAAAACAACTTTAAATTCATCCGTCAGAAATTTCTTAAACACCTCCATACTCTCATTCAGGTTCCGGCCTTTAAATCCGCCCACACAGAGGGTTAAAAAATCTCCTTTACGGTGCACACAGCAAAGCATTTCTCCCACTTCTTTATTAAAAAATACGTTCCAGCTTCCGTCTTTGAGCTCTCCCATATCCTCAAACCGATAATAGGCATTGAAGATAACCACCTCCGGCCCGGCATTTACCCTGCCCAGATCAAATATTTTTCGGACCATAGAATTTCCGCCATCCGCGCCGATCAGATATGTACAGGAGATCTGTTCCTGCATATTGTCCTTGTCAAACTTGTCGATTTGACTTTTTTCCTTATTAAACACATCAACCGTTATCGTATCCCCGTCAACCGAAAAATTTCGAAGCATACAGTGTTCCCGGACATTTGCTCCGGACTGTTTTAAAAGCCAGTGGTCAAATTTGTTCCGCCATATATTTTTGTATTCTTTCGAAAACACAATACCGTCTTTGGGTATTTCCCAGACATACGGAAAAAACCCTTTCTCTTTTTCCCACTCCTGTATATCTGAAGCATGCATGTCCTTCGGCTCACAATACACATTCTCCGCCGGCTGCTTCCCGAAATATTTATCCAGCAGCAACTGGGTCTGTCCAAAAAGGATACCCGAACAGATTTTATGACGGGGCATCTTATCTTTTTCAATAACCAGAGCTTCTATTCCCTCTTCTTTCAGTGCTTTTGCACAGGCCGCCCCTGCGGGACCGCCACCTGCTATAATCACCGGGTATTTTTTCATTTTCTTTCCTTTCCAGATTTCTTTATAAATTTTTTCTTCAGCATCTTTTTAAAATAAACATAAGGAGCTGAATCGCACACAATAAAACAGACCTGTGTAAAAAAGCCTGTGTTTTCATCAACGCTTTTTATTGCCTGTTCAACAATTATTTCCGTTGCCACCTTTGGATCCAGCCCCGGAAACGATGCACCGATTGCAGGAAAAGCAAGATTTTTAAGACCCAGTTTTTCTGCTTTTTCAAAAACGTTTTTTACACTGATACGCAGACTGTCCGGAGAAGCATTTTTGCTATCATCCAGCATGACACAGTGAAAAATCTGTCTGGAAGAGATACCACCCGCCCCGGTCATCACCGCATCTCCCGACAGCCCGGGGGCTAAACTCACGGCCTCATCTTCAACAGCCGGTCCGGCAATACTCTTTATTTTTAAAGTAATCCCCGAATCCATCAAAAGAGAAGGCGTGGTAGGAAGTGCTATCGCGTCACATTCGAGTTCTTCTATTTTTCCAAAAACCGCTTCAAATTGTGTTCCGTTATATTCATATTTCATTTTCAATGATCTCCAATAAATTTTTATCTATAAAAGTCTGAACTCTATATAAGATAGTAGACTTTTGGTTTTCACACGAAACCTATTGTGTACACTTTCGATAGTCTTGACCTGTCCCTACGCCCCCGACTCCGAACTCTTCTCTGGCAGCGTCACCCAGAAGCACGCGCCCTTGCCAATTCCATCAGACTCAACCCAGATCCTGCCGCCATGCGACTCTACAATCCGCTTCACCAAGGCAAGGCCAATCCCCGTGCCCGCGGCTTCAGGGTTAAGTTTCTCAAACATGTCGAACAGCTTATCTTTATGCCGAGGATCAATGCCCATACCATTATCCCGCACAAACATAACAATTTCGCCATCTTTTATCTCAGAGCCGATTTTCACCTTTGGCTCGACCTGTGGGCCCATAAACTTCGCGGCATTGTCGATTAAGTTCTGGAACACCTCCACCAGTCGCGTCCTATCACCGTAAAGAACCACCGGCTCCCCGGTTACCTGGACCTGAATATTCCCCTTGGCAATACGGCCTGCAACAAGATCGAGGGCCTCCTGCACCAAATCCTGCAGTGATGCTTTAACCGATAGATTGTCAATACGCCCGATACACGAAAGCTGCAGCAAATCGTCAAGCAGAGTATTCATTTTATCGGCTGCAGAATGAATATAATGCATATCTTCGGCTACCTTCAGCGTATCGCCGCCGGCCAGGTCTTGGTCAACATAGCCAAGAAAAGTTTTTATCGTTACCAGGGGACTTCGCAGATCATGGGATACCATGTAATTGAAGTTAATAAGTTCCTCAGTTTTTTTCTGGAGATCCTCCTCCGCCTGCTTGCGCTCGGTGATGTCACTGACGAATGAGGTCCCGAATCTGACGTGTCCCGCAGCGTCCATGACGCCGGTCGCATTGACGGCCACATCGATCGTTTTGCCGTCCTTGCGGATATATCTTTTTTCCATTGAAAAACCGTCCGAGGTCAAAGAAAACAAGCTTTGGAAGAGTCCTTTGTTTTTGGGGCGATCCTCTGGATGGGTCACATCAAAAAAGGAAAGGCCCCTAAGTTCTTCTTTGGAATACCCCAGCATCTGTTCATAGGCCAGATTGGTCATAGCAAAGTTACCCAGTGGATCCACCATGCAAATGCCAATGGGGGACGTATCGATGATGAGGCGCAATTTCTCCTCGCTCACCCGCAGTGCTTCTTCTGCCTGATCTCGCTCGGTGATGTCCAGCCCAAGGCCAATGAGGCAAGGTGCTCCATCCACGATGATTTTATCCCCGCTGAATTGATAGGGGATCCTCTTGCCGTCTTTGGTGACAAACCGGCCTTCGACTTGAACTTGGCCCAGCGTGAATACCTGTTGAATGGCCGCCGAAATCACCTGCTTGTCGTTGCCTTCGAATAAATCTGTCGGGCTGATTTGCGCCATTTCTTCTGCCGAACGGCCCGTTACGGTTTCTAATTTTTTATTCCAGCGCAAAAAACGCCCCTCTTGGCTAATGAGATAAAACACACCAGGCAGACTTGTAATCAGCGATTCGGAGTACAGTTTTTCGGCCAGCAGAATCTCTTCTGTTTGTTTGCGCTCGGTGATGTCGGCATCTGTGCCTCTATATCCGAGGAGTTGTCCCTTTTCTCCAAGCATGGGTACTCCGCTCGTCGAAACCCACGCTGTTCCCCCGTCTTTACACAGGTTCCTGTTCTCAAATCCACTAAACGGTTTCTTCAGGGCAAAAACCTGAAAGCAAGACTCCTTCAACTGCTCCCTTTCTTCGGGATGGAACAAATCATAGAAGTGCTTCTTGCCCACGATTTCATCGGGCGTGTAACCGAGCACTTGCTCCGAAAAGTTACTGGCGTAAGTGAATAAGCCATGGCTATCCACTTCCCATACCCATTCACGAGCACAAGCGATCACCTGCTGGTAGCGTGTTTCGCTTTCCACCAGGTTAACATGGGCCAAACGCACATTCTCCAATGTCTGTTTCAGTCTCATGTTGATCCGATAAATGTAAAGGACTACGCATCCTAGGGCGGTGAACAGTAGCAGGAAGACAGCTAGTGCACCATATAACCGGCCGTTGTCCAGCGCATCATCGATATAGAGGAAGTCGTCCAGAGGGTATCCTACAGGCATCAGCCCCATTTGGGCATAGGTATCTGCAATATGCCGCCACCTCAATGGATTCATGTAACCTATTTCTATCAGGTCAGGTTGCAATAGAGGTATCATTGCGTTAGCTTCAAATCTCAAAAAGGCCTGATCATGCTGCGCAGAATACTTTGTTGCAATCGTGGTGATCATTTCGTCTCGGTGTTCTTTGGCATAGTGCCATCCTCGCAAGCTGGCTGCAAGAAAAGCCCTGACGCGTTCGGGATGTCTATTCAACTCGTTTTCTGATGTAAACAGGTTGTCACCATAGAAATCTATTCCTGCAGAAAGAGGACTGAATGTCTGGTAGGAGTATTCCGCCTTTTTGAAATAATATGCCTCACTCGATATATAGCCAGACATTGCATCGACATCTCCTCGCATCAACGCATCTACATCATGACTGTGAGGTATCTGCTGGAAGCGCTCAAAAGGTACACCTTCCTTCGCAAGATAAGCCGTCAATTCTTCAGACTGAGACTCCAACATGACTCGCTTGCCGAGTAGGCCCTGAACAGAACTAATTTCTGGTGCTGCATATATCACGTATGGAGATTGTTGAAAAATAACCGCCATCACCACGACAGGTTTTCCTGCCGCACGGGCTAAGAGTAACCCGCTGCTACCCACTGCATATTGAGCTTCCCCCTGAAGAACACTATTTACGGGATCCGTACTAGGCGTCGCCTCCGCAAATGACACGCGTAAACCAACTTCGCGATAGAACCCCTGTTCCTTTGCCGCATAGTAACCTGCGAATTGAAATGCATGAGTCCATTTCAGCTGGAGTGTAATCTCATCCAGCTTGTCGATTTTGGATTCGACGTCTACAGCAGAAGCAGGCAATGTCATAACGCATAACAAAATAACAGCTGCACAAATATTGATGATCAACACGTGCGTCCGCAATGAATCATTCCTTCCATACCGGCAGCAATGACAACATGTGTTGATTCTGGATTCGCTGTTTAGCATTCTACGTCTCCTTGGGGTCGGGCCAAACTATCTACCTAAAATAACTTTACCTTCATACCATAAATAGCCATTTTCGACACCAAAATCAGCATTATAAGGAACCACCGTTTCTCGAAGTTGAAAAGCATCTTCACTCCCTACGACTTTCCTTCCTTTTGCGCTAATAATCCCTAGGGGACGGAGTCAACTAATCAACCTAAGGTGAGGTTATTAAAGTTGATAAGTTGACTCCGTCCCCCTGTTTTTACCTGCCGCTATCTACAACAAGGAGATGAATGTGATTGGATGTTACGATGTAGTTTAAAACTTTTAAACCGAAACGTTTCTTTGCTTCAAAGAGCCACCGCTCCCAACGTTGCCGATCTTTTCTGAATTTCAACAGGAATTCCTGCTTGTGACATCTATGCGTTATATGCCAGACACACCCAGGAATGTAATGCCTGTTTGCTCGTGCCATACCCCCCCTTTTTTTCTTAGAACCGCCTTTTTGCAATCAAAAAGTGCCTTCTAAGGCCTGAAATGGACTTTTATTCAGCACTTTCTGATGTAATTACAGCTAGATAGCTTGGTCCGACCCCAATGTCAGTTCCAATGTCAGTTTGGTTCACGGCAGCCATATCGCGAAAAAAAAGCCCACCCCCTGTAAAGGGAGCGGGCCAGGCATGTCTTCCAATAGCTATAACCACCGGGTTTTAGAAATTATACATCGTCGAAAAGGTGTAGCGCCAGCCTTTATCGGATTTGTTAAAGCGCTCGGTCTCAAGGCGAATAACTTCAACACCCATCTTGACCGCACTGGTAAGCGAATACCAAGTATTTGCGAAAACGTAGGTATTTTTGGTGAACTGGCGGTCGTTCAGAATCATACCGTCCATATCGTCATTATCCGGGTCATCCATACCCACACCGGTATTAAAGGCCCATTTATAGGTCGGTTTATAGGATACGGCGGCCCAGAAGCCCCTGGACTGGATGGTGTCCGGACCGGTAAGGGCCAGGGTGTTAATGCCCATATCATAGCGCAGCCATTCCCGGTCCATCCCTTCACCAATCCACGGCTCAGCCATGAAGGTGAACTTGCCGAGGACATACTTTAGTTCCAGAGCCATCATCCACTTATCGACATCGTTGGTCCCATTACCATTGGTCAGTTTTTCCTGGCTCCAGCCGCCGCCGAGAGCAATCAGGCCGCCTTTGCCGAGGATGCCGCCGGCATAGGCAATGCGTGCCAGTCCCCATATACGGTTATTCTCGGAAGTTTCGATACGCCGGTGCCGCATGGCTGAAACCAGAAACTCAAAATCACCCACGTTTTTGCGCAGGGTGATCTGGGGCACCCGCCACCACAAGTTTCCTGCTGCAGCCATAACACCAAAATCAATCGTCGGCGGATTGAGCTGCGCAACCGGAATCCAGTCCTGCCCAACAGTCAGGTTTGCCTTCCAATCGTCATTGGTCACCTTGACATACCCCAAACGCATGCGGGGGATGAGGTTGTTACCATTATTGTCGCCGTAAAAATCAGTCTCAATCCGGGCCTCGCTCAGCCACTGGTCATCCCGGCGGGCAACCTTTAAGCCGAACCGGCTGTCGCGCGGGTTAAAATTGGTGGAACCGTGGCCGGAGTTACCCCCTCCAACTACTCCTATGAAGTCATTGTATTTTCTGAATTCGGCAGTATCGTAGTTCAAGTCGACCTTCACGCGGCCGTAAATCTGCATATTGTATTTGCCCAGCACCGCCTTCATGCCTTGTGAGGCCATACCGGCAGATTCCTTGAGTTCCTTAATATCCTTGCGATCCTGCTCTACCATGCGTTGAATCTCATTCAGATCGGCAGGTCCGGCCTTGGTCCCCAAATCCGCCTTGCTCTGCTGGGCAACTTTGTTCCGCAGCTCCGTGTTTACCTGTTTCAGCTGCTTCAGCTCCTGCTCCATCTGTTCCAGGCGCTTCATAATATCTTCATTCGTCGGCGCCGCATAGGCAAAGGATGCCGCAAACAAAAGCACAGTCAGGACGACCCCCCCCTTTACCAGTATAGTTTTCGCTCCCATGTATCCCCTTTCTTTTTTTCTAATTTATACTATAAAAATTTGTCCATAATCACGTATTTGGTCAAGTAATTGCGGGAACAGTTTTGCATTTCTGCTCAACTGGTTGAACCTCTTTCCTCAATCTCTCCCCTTTTTCGGTAGGTATTTAATGAGTCTTTAATTCATTTTATATGCTCATAGATTTTTTGCATCATATAAAGTCACAATTTAACTGTCAAGGAAAAAATACTCCGTTCTTGCCAGCAGGCCCTGCGTAGTTTTGGCGCACCCCGAACATCACTCTGGTTTTGATGCCTGCTTTTTTAACACTTTACACAAAACTCTTTTTCGTGTATTCCAGAAGCCGCAACGAGAGGCAACAATAATCTTAACCATCGGTAAAAAAATGCGTAAAACATGGTGCATTCTAATTCTGTCAGCAAGCATTCTCATCAGTAGCACCGCCAGCCTGTCTGCCCGGGAAGTGCAGTTTGCCCTTTTCCCGTTTGAACTTAATTCCAGCAAAAACCTTACGTATCTCCAGTCCGGGATCACAGCAATGCTACCATCACGCATCAGCGTGCCGGAAAAAATCGAAGTACTCGATCCCCACCTTGTGCAGCAAACACTTACCCGGGATATCGGGACATACTCCATGCCGCAAAAAATCGCCCTGGCCAAAAAACTGGGGGCCGATTTTTTCCTTTGCGGCAGCTTAACGAAAATCGGTGATACGATCAGCATTGATACAGTTCTGGTCGATATTATGGACAGCACGGAACCCATGCCGGTATTCATCCAAAGCAATGGACTGGACGCCTTGATCCCTGAAATCAACAACCTGGCAAAAAAAATACAAACGCGCATCATCGAGGGACCGCCGCTGGCGGACCACATGCCGTCCGCCACACCTGTTGCGCTCAGCCGGCCGACTCCGGCACCAGCCGAACCACCCCCGGCGTCCACACCAGTCGCTGAAGCGTCTATCGTTCCTGCTCCACAAGCAGCCGCACCCCTACCGCCGCCTGTGCCCACCGGACAGCCGACCCCGAACTATCTTCCCGCAGAACCGCTGTTTGGAGCAACCCCGGCCTATGAACATAGCATCAAGGGATTTCCGCTGCAAAGCCTGGCCTGCGGCGACACCGATGGCGACGGCACAGCGGAACTGCTGGCGGCAGACGATCAGAAGCTATACATTTATAGCATCAATGAAACCGAGCTTGTCCTGAAAGCAACCGTTGCAACGCAGGCCGGCGAAAACATCGTCTATGTAGACGTGGCCGATCTGAACAGCAACGGCCGCGCGGAAATCTATGTGAGCAGCTACGAGGGAACCCACGCCACCTCCTTTGTCATTGAGTATACTGACGGCGAGTATACGCGCCTGGCCGAATCCCTGAAATATTTTTTCCGAAACTACACCGACTACCAGGGCAACCGCATTCTGCTTGGCCAGAGCACCGACCTGGAAAGCCCGTTCACCGGCTCAATGTGGCGCTTCGTCTGGAAGGACGGAAAACCGTTTTCAACTTCAGAGGTTATCTTTCCGGGGGACATTGCCGTCTTCGGCGTGGCTGAGGGCGATATTGATCAGGACAGCCTTAAGGAATACGTGGCATTTACCCGGGGGCTGTTCAGCGCGACCCATCAGCTGAAGATTTATGCGTATACCGGCAGGATTGAATGGAAGGACGTGCTGCACCTGGGCGGTTCCACACGCAACTTTAATCTGCAAATTTCACATGACATCGAAAAGCTGGAAGACGTACCAATGCGGGTCTACTGTGAAGACATCAACGCTGACGGCCGACTCGACGTCATTGTTACCAGAAACAGCAAAAAAGGTACCGGTTTTTTCGGGTCGCTCTCTTCCTACGACCAAAGCGAAATGCTCTGCCTGCACTGGGACGGCAGCGACCTTGTCACCAATTGGTCAAGCGAACACTTTGAAGGCTATGTTACCGATTACCTCGTGGCAGACATCGACGCTGACGGCCAACAGGAGCTCCTCACGGTTGTTGTCACCCCAATGGGCCTGATCGGCAAGGCTACCAACACCGTAAAGGTTTTTCGACAGACCCCTTAAGTTCTCAGTATCCCTCGAGCTGTTAGCTGCTAGCTGGGGTCGGACCAAGCTAACTAACCATAAAAACTTAACAAACATCCCAAAAATACTCGTTTTTCTGGCTTAGAAGTACCTTTTCGGGGTTAAAAACAGTGCTGTAAGAATGCCCGTTTGCTCGTGCCATATCCCCCCCCCTTTTTTCTTAGAACCGCCTTTTTTGCTATCAAAAAGAGCCTTCTAAGCCCTGAAATGGCCTTTTATTAAGCACTTTCTGATGTAATTACAGCTATCTAGCTTGGTCCGACCCCAATGAATGTCAATGAATGTCAATGAATGTAATGAATGTGTAAGTCTTGACCTGAAAATAATTCCGTCTAGGAAAGAACGTCCCCTCCGCTCGCCCAATTATTCAATCATGTATAGCGCACTTTTGCGAATATTCACGTCGGGGTGAAGAGTTCCAAGCTTCATAAGAAGCTCCTTGCCCCGCTTGCCGCCGCTTATTTTAAAAACTTCCATGAGATCTTTTATGAGCTTGTTGAAATTTCTAACATCGTCCTGGGACTCAATTTCCTTATAAAGATTTACCGCCAAATCAAAAGCGCGCTTATCTTTTTGTCTAGAAAATATTTTTATAGCGCGTATGCGGATTTTAAGGTCGCTATGCTCTTGAGCAATAGTATAAAGCTCATTTAGTCCGGGCGCACCCATTCGCCCCAGTGCATTCAATGCTTCGTCTCGCGTACGACCTTTGTTTTTTTTGAATTGTTGTAAAATTTCCGGGATATTATCGGATACGCCATAAGCACTGATTAGTTTAATAAGCTGCCAGTTTGATGGATCATTTTTAAAGGCCTTGTCAATACCTTTTTGTGCCTCTGGGGGCCTGCTCCTGAAAAGATCATCGACAATCCACTTGTTGCACAAAAAGTCACCGCCCGCATTAATCCATTCGCAAAGGCACTTCATCGAGCTTTCATCATTCAAATTTTTAAGATTTTTTGCCGCAATGCATTGAATATCTTTATTCGGGCTTTCTAGAGCTTTGCAGAAAGCTGGATATGCAAGCGTACGCGCCAGGTGTGCGGCTGCATCCTTTTTCTCCTGAGTATCAAAAACCTTGGCGTGCAAACAGTTACCTCGTGCCAGACGGCAAAGCGCCGAGGAATACGTGTTTGCGGTTTTGTCATTCCGTAAAACGGCCTCATTAAATTGTTCTACCAGCAGTTGTGGTGCCTTGCTGCCGACACAGCGGGTAAATGAATTAAGAATAGTACTATCAATTGAGAGACACGACATAATAAGAGGCGGCACCCGGTCATCATCATACGATGAAAGTGCATAGGCCGCCTTTTTGCGTTCATACTCGTTTCCCTTTGGGAATAATTCAATCAATATCGGCAACAGGCGTGAATCAGGTACTTTACTCGCGGCATCAAAAAAAGAAGGCAGAGGCATTTTATCTTTTTGTGCCGGACTTGATTTTTTCCATGCACGGTACCATCCTAACAGTTTTTGCACGCTGGCTTCGTGATCAAGACCTGACAACATATCCGCTGCCTTAGCCGATCGCCACACCCGCCGAGAGTACTGCGGACGTGCTGGGTTGGGGTCAGGAAGATCCCTTACAATCTGCGCACCCTTTTCTCCAAAATGTTTCAGCGCTTCAAATACAGCGCTTGTTTTATGGTGGGAAGGGAGTTTCGCAGACGTCTTTAGCACTGCAAGAGAGCGCTCCTGGCCAAGGTAGCCGAGAACAGCTGCTGCAATTGAGCCCGTGAGATTGGGGCGGCTATCATCGGAGAAGCAGAGTGCCTCTTCAAAACATACAATACTTTGAGGTTCGGTTTCTTGGGCAATACTCTTACCGGCACCGTCAATCATTTTATATCTTATTACGTGCATGGTTCTTATGATTGATTCTGCCTGCAGGAGGTCCCGTCGACAGGCATGGTAGTCCTCCCGCTTTTCAATCTCCATAAGGGCAGACTCGACCGCAAGGCGTTTATATATATTCGGGTGGCCCTGCAACTTTTTCAGCATATCCGGATTTGTTTTTGCGGCTGCGACTAACGCAGAGCGCATGGTGAAATAATCATGATTACGCAGCCGCGCCAGGTGATCCAGAAATTGTGGCAAAGCCCTCAGATCACCATACATAATAAGTCCTGTAGCGGCGGCGGCACGATGTGCGGCATTATTGGATTTTAAGATATTCAAAGCCTTCTGCTTTTTGCCTTCGAGGAGGTCGGCATACACAGCCGCCTCGATTTTGATGCGTTGATTTGTGGTGGCAGCCTTGCGTATCATAGAGGCTGTTTGCTTACCACCTATTTTAAACATAGCCCGTACTGCAAGCAGATCAATATTTTTATGTAAAGAAGATATGTCCTGTTTTGATGCTATAGGCAACAGGTGTTTCAGTGCACGTTCATCGCCAAAGTCACCCAGAGCCTTTATTGCACCTTCAGGGTAATATTTAAAACCTTTGACCAATGCTGCAAATGCTCGTGGCTGTCGACATGTCCCGAGATGCAAAAAGACCCTCTTGTTTTTGTGGATGTATGCCTCTTCAATCAAAAAATCAACAACCATTTCTGAAAGGATATCGTCGGAGAAAATCAACGGATTTGGCATGTAACGCCAGTTATTGGCTGTCTGAATTGATTTAAAAAACGTATTAAAGGTCGCGCGGTTTTTATATCGTGCCAACATACCACGAGACATAACTAGTGTGAGCTCGTCATCGGTTGAGTTTAGCTTGTTATTTAGATATGGAATAAGATCATCGCCAAGCAAGCCAAAAGCACTGCAGAGGTTGTCATAGGTTATGCGTTCTTGTGGATCGGGCAGCTTTCGTTCTAGGGCAAGCTTGTACAGCAAGGGCCATATTGTATCGGCGGCCTCGGGAGCCTTCATGCGGCAAAGGGCCCCTGCAGCAGACACAGCAGCATCGGAGTAGCCCTGTTTTACACATTGTATAAGTTCTGGGATGGCATCGCGGTTTCCAATTTCTCCCAGAACCTCGGCAACCGCCCCCGACCACCACTGGTAATTTCTTTCCCTCAAATATTGCCGTAAAACAGGTACGGCTTTTGAACCATATGCTTTAAGCGTTCTTTTCCAGGCGCCACCGTGAGGCATTTCCCTAAATACAAGGGGCCGAATTGCCCTTTCATCGCCAATATGGGCTATAATTTCGTGTAGAAGGTTTGTTTCAGTGGGGGTAAACATATAGCTTCGATAATGCAGGTTTACCAATAAAAATGGGATGACTCTTTGGTCATAAACAAAAGATTCCTTCCGTCCCTGTCGATTTCCGGTACCAGAATACACTTTACGAACATTTATTACGGTACCATTGCTTTGATATTTTTTATTTAGTCCACGGAGATTTCTATCCCAGGATTTTACCAGAGAAGGTTCCTGAATAACCGAAACAACATACTGCGCAACCAGTTTCTCCCACCATGTACTGTGTTCAGTTTTTTTTAGAAGGAAGGGAAGTGCCTTGTCCCCCTGGTCTTTTAAAAGTTCCAAACTAATAGTGAACGATTTACCCCCCTGCCTAACAAGAGCTTCAAATAACTGTTCCGTAGTCGTTGTTTGTGTAACGTCACCCTTGATGAGAGCAAAGGAATAGGTTTGCAGACTGAGAACAAAATAAATAATCAGAAAATAAATAAAAGTTTTATGATTCATAGCACTCTTTTAACGGTTAATAATCGTCATCATATTAAAGATAGTTAGATAGGGTCGGACCAAGCTAACTAACCGTAAAAACTTAATAAACATCCCAAAAATATTCGTTTTCCTGGCTTAGAAGCAACTTTTCGGGGTTAAAAACAGTGCTGTAAGAATGCCTGCTTGCTCGTGCCACCCCCCCCTTTTTTCTTAGAACCGCCTTTTTGCTATCAAAAAGAGCCTTCTAAGGCCTGAAAAGACCTTTCATTCAGCACTTTCTGATGTAATTACAGCTAGCTAGCTTGGTCCGACCCCCATCCCCCCATTCTAACGCTTGAACTAACAGGCGCGCGTTTTATTGCGCGTCCTAGTTGAGTGATTTGTTAGATGTTTTATTTTTTGTAACCTGCAATATTATTTGTTTACCTTCTGGCACCACATCAGGCAACCCATAGTCTTCAGCAATTTTATTTAAATCTAATGATAATTGGGAAAATTGATTACTATCGACCCAGTGTATTGTTCCAGATGTTTCTTTAACCCCAAAGGCGTCACATTCTTTGACCCAATGACGATAATGATCTACTTCGCCTTTGGTTAATTCTAGCGATAGGAGCTGTATTTTGTGATTTTGTATTATTTGTATTTGATTGGTAAAATCCGGAACCTCAAGGGATATAACTGATTGGTTTTTTCTTTGCTTCATAATCATTACTGATTCAATCTGCATTACTCTGTCTGATTTGTTGAACGCCTCCCAATTTAAAATATAAGCTTTATCAGTTTTGTTTGCTCCAATCGGACCTAATGGTTTCCCATCATTGTGGGCATGAAAAGATGTGTGAATTCTTAATGTTTGTTTTAGATCAGGAGACTTTTTAAAGAAACCGACTATTTTCTTTCTAGGTGTTTCAAAAGCAAACGTAATAGTCAGAAGAATTCCAAGTATCGCTAATGCTATTCCCATTGTATTGCCCTTAAAGAAACATCTAACGTTTGCGCTCACTCGCGCGGAGTTTTATCGCGTCGAGTGAAGCGCCTTGTTGGATGTCTTCATCTGTTGTGGAATAAAGGGGATGACTCCGCTGTGCGGTGTCCTCCCGCCATATGCTTTAAGATTGTTGACGTAGTAGCGTCGTACTCTCGCTAGTTTCTTCTGATACTCATCAAATGGCACAAAAGCGAGTGTATGATTACCAACAGGAGGTCGAGATGCCAGCAGTTGAATTTCCTTAAAATGGTAGCAGTTGCGAAGTTCTCCGAGGGCTGCCACAAGTTCTGGATCCAGTGATTGCATGTACTGATAGAGCTCATCGATACGCTGAATCGTTTTTAGATTGTATTGATGCATAAACTCCAACCAGTTCAATCGCCTGCACTCGTTTATCGAATGCATGTTAGAGGCACCTGTGGGCTGCAGCCGCGAGAGAACTCTGAATATCTGCTCTGCGGAGGGTTCCTTGGTGCTTCCGAGCTCCATCTCTCCTGCGGAGATGGCCATTATCGAGAATTGCTCCTCGGAAAAAGATAGAATATGCTGCACCAGAGGAGCGGCGGCCGAGAGAATGTACTGTTGGTCTTGTTTCCTTTGCCGTGCCGCAGTTGCACCAGCCCAGACCACGCCGCCTATGGCGATCAGACCCAAAGCAAGGGCGAAACATGGCAGAAGCAACGATTTACTCTTATCTCGCGCTGCAAATGCAAGAAACACCATGCCTACAGCGCACATAGTCTGTAGGATCGCGGGTCCATTGAAATAGTCCATCATATCTTTCCTATCTCCTTTGGCCAACATAGATTAGACGTCAAAAGTGACTGATAACATTCTGGGGAAATGCGTCATTTGTGACGTATAACTCCGGTTCCTGTTTCGCAACAACCCGTAATAACTTTTTAATTTTATCGGCATATGTTGTTATATCCGTATAAATGAAATCACGAAATACACCACTTTTGCCTAATTAGATTTTTTTGAAACATGAAACATCAGCACAATCATTTACCACTGCTTAGACCGTCAGCAACTTATTAATAAGATACTTTTGACAGAGCCCTGTAATAACAGCCCAACAAAAAGTCAGACCACCAAATAAGCGACGATATTGCAACAATGCGCTTAACCTGGGGACGAGTGATCTTGGCCTCGTCTGCAATAACTGCCACGTTATTGCGACTGATTGCCAAGGTTTTAACCGCGAACAAAAGCGGCCAAATACAAAACAAGCGGATACGCCGCTGTGCCCTCGGCAGCAGCATAATATAATCCAGCCCATTACCTAAATGCCGCTCAGCCTTATCAGCCAGGCGCGCAACAAACCGCATGGCACGGTCGCTGTTGTGAGGCTCAAACAAGTTGTCGCGATTGAGCCCCTGTTCTCCGTAGATAGTTTGAGGAACAAATACCCAGCCGCGCTCAAAATCTTTGCGCATGCCCCGGATAATATTTACGGTTTGCAGAGCCAGCCCAAATTCACGACCAAGCTTCATCAGTGTTTCACGATTACCTGCAAGCGGCGGGTCATACCAGATAAAGACTTCGGTCAGGAGATGCCCCACCCTGCCCGCGACCTCATGCATATAATCATCCATGGCCGCTTCATCTTCAACAAAGGGACCATGATCCTGCCAACGCGCCATGCCCTCTGACGTGTCGCAGACGTGTTTTATAAGAATATCTCGCGGGATTTGCGGTAACTCGTTTAAAGCGTCAAGAACTTCATCTGCCTGCAAAGCGACTTCAATTTCAGGGTCGCCTTTGGCATCAATATCAGACATACCGTCAAGAAACTTTTGAATCGGTTCCTGCCCCTGCATGACGTCCGCCCACAGGCGCAAGAGTTGCGACTTGCGCTTTGGCGGCATTTCATAATGATCTTCAAGGCAGTCGGAAACCCGAAACATCAGGTAGGCGATGGTAACAACATTGCGCACAGGTGTGGGGAGCTGCTCTATGGAGAGAGCAAACGTTCTGCTCACATTGCGAAGCATTTCATAGTGCTTTATGAAAGGCATACCGTGTAATCCCCTGGATTGCGTTGCGCTAATTCAGCCAACAAAATTAAGAAAGGCTATTTGTCCGCAGCGGCCTTAATCATGTCGGCAGCAGCATGCATGCGAGCGACCGTGCGATCCTGCCCGATAGCAGCCACAAGTTCAAAAAGACCGGGACCTGCTGCCTGACCAGTGCTAGCGGTTCTGATCGCGTTGATTATCAAGCCGGGCTTAATATCTTCAGCTTCACAAAAATCGCGCAAAGCCTGTTCAATTGTTTCTTCATTAAATTCAGCAAGTCCGGCCAAGGCATCAGCCGCTTTTGGCAGCAGTTGCACAACGCGCTCGTCTTTTTTTAGATTTTTGTTAACTGGCTTTTCTTCAAATTCAAAATCATCGCCAAAATATGGCCGGCCCTTTGTTGAAAAATCACAGATGGTGTGCAGCCGGGTGCGGATAAGCGCAACAGTGTCACTGAACCATTGCTTCTTCTCATTATCAAACGCATCCTGCCACAAACCGCTGCTCTCAAGTTCCGCACGAACATAGGGCAACAGCTCTTCCATATCAAGCATGCTGATATAACGAGCGTTCATTGAAACTGCCTTGGGATCGGTCCAGTTTTTGGGGTCACCCGGCGTGTAATTAAAAATAGAATTGTGCTTGGCAATACCTTTAAGATCAAAAGCTTTGATCAATTCATCGCGCGTAAAAAATTCAAGGTCTTCTGAATTCGACCAACCCAGCAGCAGCAGGAAGTTACACAGAGCCCAGGGCAAAACCCCATGGTCCTTATAATAGGCCACGGTAACCACTTCGCCGTGTTTGCGTTTTGAAATTTTGGCTTTTTTCGTATCAAGGGTGAGCGAAATATGAGCATACACCGGCGGGATATACCCGAGCGCACTCAAAAGGAGTATCTGGCGCGGGGTATTGCCAAGGCCGTCCTGACCGCGAATAACGTGTGTAATGCGGTCGGTCATGTCATCAATAGCGCTTGAGAGCAGATACAGAGGCTTTCCGTCTGAGCGCATAATGACAAAGTCCTCTATGTCTTCATAGCGCTTCTCGATCCGTCCGAGCACCTGATCCTCGAATGCGATAAAACCGTCCTGCCGGGGTGTTTTAAAGCGCACAACAGAGGCGTTACCTGCTGCGGTTTTCTCTTCGACCTGCTCAGAAGTTAATTCGCGGCAGGCACCATTATATCTATAATCAAGTTTATTCTCGCGGGCATGCACACGCCGGGCCTCAAGCTCTTCTTTGGTACAAAAACAGCGGTAAGCATTGCCGCTATCGAGCAGCTTTTGGACTGCTCCCTGATGCGCGCCAAGGCGTTCTGACTGAAAGAACGGACCTTCATCCCAGTCGAGACCGAGCCATTTCAAACCGTCGAGAATTTCCTCTATCGATTCCTTGGTTGAGCGCTCTTCATCGGTGTCTTCAATCCGAAGAACAAATTTGCCGTTATGCTTGCGCGCATACAGCCAGTTATACAATGCCGTTCGGGCTCCGCCGATGTGCAAATACCCGGTCGGAGATGGTGCGAATCGTACACGTACTTCACTCATTTACTTGTCCTGTCCTTTCACGCCCTTATGTACTTCCAAATTATTAGCCGGAGATACTCAGGACATTGTAGCGTTGTTTACTCAAAACCTTAAAACTTAAAGGCAACGGAAGGCTTAACGAACTTCAAATAATAGCAAAGTTTAATGTCCGTGACAATCTCTAACAGGCAGATACCACACTGCAAACAACGGGCGTAGTAACTCTCACTTTACACTGCATGCAATCTCTCAACAATATCGGTTGAATCTTTGAGCAGTTCCTCTATGGCCGGTCGGCTCTCATCTGAGAGCTTGCCATGCCGTTCCAGATCATCAGCAACATCTTTTAGGCCAATTTCCTCAAGCCGTTTTCTGGTTGGAAGACCATCAGATGAGCAGCCGCGGTATTCATAATATTCATCGAGCATGCCGGGCAGCTCAACCGGATTTTTCTCGCCGCGCAAGGTACCCGTCCTCACATCATCCTTGCTGGTAATACCCTGCAGAGCGTTAATGCATCGCTCAATCTGATAAGAACGCTCAGACGCCATAAATAGATTGGATGGATCGCGGCCGGTAATGGCTTCATACATCTCGCCCATTTCCCGCATCATAATCAAGGGGTCGCACCATACATTTGAATTTATAACCGCAAGGAAACAGACACCCAGGCTGTCCAGCACCATTTTATAATTTTCCTGCCACCAGACAACACGCCCCTTGGCAACCGGACTGAAATGGTCACCGCTCTCAGGTGGAATGTCTTTTCCGAACATTTTTTCAAGCATGTCCGTATGGCCGATTATGGAGGCGAAAGGATGGCCTTTGAGATGATCTGCACCGCGTGTGGCCACTGATGATGCCAAGCTCATGGGCAGCGCAAATGAACAGCTGAAAGGGAAAGACATGCCCTTAATATGAACACCGTACTGCTCGGCCTCAGGACCTATTCCTGTTGCAAGCGTCGGAGCATTTTCAGCCAGAAGATCGCCAAAGCCCTCACGAAGAGCTGTTTGCATCATAAACTTTTCAACTGTTTTTTCATCACCCCAATTTAAAGTGGGATTCTGAATTGTTTCGGCAGTCAAAAGACCGCGCTGAAAACATTCCATCGATATGGCCATGTTGTAGCCAAATTGTATGCAGTCAAGTCCGAGCCGGTTGCTGATATGGGACAGATGGAGCATAGAGGGAAAATCAAATATACCAATATTTGGCCCCAGACTGAGCAGATGGCCGTATTCGACCTTATCGCCCTTGTCACCCTTGTAGGGCCCCTCTTTAACCTCCCAGGTCTGCGTGCAGGCCACGGGACAGCGATAACACGCTGTCTGCCCGGTCTTGTAGCTATCCGTAAATAAATCGAGGTCATAGGCATCAAGCTGCTCGGTGGTCAAAGGCTCCTGCTCATTTTTAACGCGAGTGTGCTCAGCAATCTGGGAGAAATTGGTAAGGGTGCCGTACTGTCGTTTCAGCGTTGTGCCGGGGCCGTTTAACCAGGCGTCTCGGTAGAGCTTTGTAAATTTGGAGGCGTCCGCTCCTGCAGCCGATGGCACGGTGCCTGAAGCCTTTATAATAATGGCCTTCAGTTTTTTTGACCCCATAACGCATCCCATGCCGGTTCGACCATTAGTGCTGATGCGCTTTGTGCCCGACAAGATATTGGCGTAACGCACCAGGTTTTCACCGGCCTGGCCGATGCGCGCGGTTTCACAATCACCAAACTTCTGATGCAGTTTTTCGTCTGTTTCATAGGTATCAAGGCCCCACAGATCAGTTGCATCAATGATCTGGGGCGAGTTTCCTTTTTCAATAAAGAGCGCGACAGGCGTATCTGAGGCTCCCTGAATAACGATATGATCATAGCCGGCCTGCTTGAGCCGAACAGGGAAGAAGCCGCCAGCATTGCTATCGCCGAAAATACCGGTCAAAGGACTTTTAGAAGTTACCGTAAACCTGCTCGCGCAGGGAAACTCGGTGCCGACCAGCGGGCCGCAACCGAAAATAAGTGGATTTGCAGGATCAAGCGCGTCAATAGTTGGATTCTCTCTCAACTCATCATAGAGTATGCGAGCATTGATCCCGGCACCGCCGATGTAGCCCTCGATATATTCATCCGGAAGAACGTCTTCCCGAATTGTTTTATTTGAAAGATCAACACGCAGGATTTTACCCCTCCAACCAAAAACCGGGTTCTTTTCTCCAGCCATATCTCCCATACCTTTCTCTCCCGAATAGTATCTTTCAGTAAATTAACATTGATAGATCAACTGTACATGCAATTTTTTTTAGTCCCTTGGGTTAGCATTCTTGAAAATCTGTTGCAGAACTTCCTCAAAGACAAGCATATTCTCAGGATCGATGCCCTGAAGTCCGCGTTTCTGTGCCGCCTCTGCAACTGGAAAAAGCTCAACCATCAGCTTTTCGCCTTTTTCAGTAAGGTATATTTTTTTTTGGCGCCGGTCTGCCTTGCCTTCCTCGCGTATGACAAGGCCGCGTTTTTCAAGTCCGTCGACAAGGCGTGTTATTGCAGCTTTATCCTTATAGGTACGGTCGGCAAGCTGCTGCTGGAACTGACCATTCTGGCGAACAAAAAGGTTTACCAGGATGGTCCAGTGCTCAACGCTGATATCAAAACCCCGGCTGACAAACATACGCTGCAGCATATTCCCCACAGCCCGTGCTGTCCTGATGAGCATGGGGCCAACCGGCTCTCTGGCATTAATATCTTTCGAGTTCATGATAAAAATGATACCACATATTAGTTGATGCGTCAACCAAAAAACCGTAGATCAGTTTCATGCCATGCACCAGTAAAAACTGTTTGCGCACGGTACAAACGTTGGAATTTGCAGGTATCGATTCGGGGGCTACAGAACTCATAACAACCCTATGCAGACTTTATATCTTCACTCTGCACGACGCTGCAAGCTTATAAGAACACCAATCGCTAAAAGCATCAACGCTAGGAAATACAGGGCCGAGAAAAACGCCGGAGAAGGGAAAACGGGATGCAGCGAAGCAAGCCGGGCCAGCATCTGGCTCCATCCCTGCGTCTGTGACCAATAAGGAACTGCTACAAAGCACAATCCGTACAGCTCTGCAAAGGTAAAGATCGCAAGCAGCACCAGCGCAAGGACACCTGCAGTACGCCGGCCATAGCCAAGCGCGGCAATAAACAGACACGATAAAAAGGCCGGGTACGCAATCATGAGGTAATATGATGGTGTGGCAATCAGCTGATAGGCCACAAGGCTATGCAGCGCATGCAAATACAAGGCCGCAAACGTTCCAAGCGTTAACAAAATGCACACACACGCAGGCTGCCAGTCACGAATAAGCGAAGCATTCGCACTCCGCATCCGTGGCCGCAACCATGCCAGCGTGCCGCATGCCGCAACCAGAATCAAGACCCGGTAAAAAAAACATACTATTCGCGGCAAGCCCAAAAAGGACCAGCCACTGGTCCAGAGTGTTCTGGAAACAACATGCTCGACAAAAAAAGTCCAGAAATGCTCAAGACGAATCTCGCGCAGCAAGATAAACGACGAATGACCGGACGCAATGTTTCTGATCGTTTCCTGTTGGGGGAGAACGGTTCCATACTGCCAAAACGCCCACACATGGTAGGGCAAACTCAACAGAAGATATCCGACTAAAAAAATCGTGCTATATAAAAAACTATTACACCAGGTAATTTTTGCCGTTGCAGCTAAGAAAACAAAATATACAATCGTGACTGGAAGCACCACAACGCCGTTTAATTTTGACAATACGGCCAAAGCAGCACAGACGCCGGCCAACCCGGCTGACAGGCGTGCATGCCTCGCTTGAGGAATACCTAACACTATGACCAAAGCCATGCCGGCAAACAGGAGTGCAAAGGCGTCGTTAGCCACGCGAGAGACATACACCATAAACATCGGGGATGCGGCTATAGCAAGACAAAAGAGTCGACACAGCCCATCGTCTGAAAACATACGCCGAATAGGAACAAGCAGGAGAACAAGAGCAAACGCGGCCGCGACAATATTAATACATCGAAGAAGATACACCGTCGAACGAAAATCCAGCACACTGCGCGACCAGGAATACACCGGTGCCATCATGAGATAATACAAGGGAGGGTGCTGGGCCTGATACAAATTAATCGGGGCTTCGGATGTTTGTGCAGGTTCGCTGCCATAGAATGTTTCGTATGACTGCGCACCGATTTGCCCTGTTTGATCTTCGCTGTGATTTGGATGCGGGTTGGCAACGATATCTTTGTACAGAGAAACAGGAACCTTTGATTGACCATAGACCGGCAAAGCGCGGTTCTCAACCATATACTGGATCACCGCAATATGCTGGTATTCATCCGGCCCCTCAAGCGGAGGGTAGAGACATTGAATCGTAATGCCTCGAACCACAAAAATAGCAACGAGCAACCAGAAAAACCTGTCAGATTTTGTAGGCGTTATGCTTTCCATGATGCTCTACAATAGGGCCATTGGGCTGTGAGTACTTCGATGCTTGCCTGCACCGCTATTTACCTGAGGTGCTAAAACCGGGTTGGTAGCGTCAAACCATCAGTCGCATCAAATTCCAGGTTGTGCTCATTGCTGTTACAATGTGTCCTCATAGCGAGCATAGAAATCCGGATCTTCGCTGCGGATCGTCTCGATCATTGCGGGCTCAAGTGATTGTTTCCATTTGTCATTCCTGCTCTTCAGGTCTTGCGGCAAGGTTGACTGAAAGGTCTGAGAAAACGGAAGTTCGCAAAATTCGGCAACCTCGCGAACAATGCGTTCAGGCTCCCGGCACAAATCAACATAATCAAGTCGATAAAAACGATCAGGCAAACGAAGCGCATCAGCCTCTAACGCCTGGGTAGCGACACGAAACTGTCTACCGGCCGTAAGCTCGTGCGGTACGTCCAGCATCTCCTGCCATCCAGGAATGCGCACACTGAACCAGCCTCCCCCGCGCTTTTCGCGCTTGACTTTACGCTGAAGTGTTGAGCTAACAACAGCTCGCCAGTCACGCGACATGTGCAGGAAACGTGCATCGGGAAACAGTGCCATAAGCCAGCCGACACGCAGAGAAAGCCTGGGGTACTTGGCAACAAAGCGCAAACAATTGCGCTGGCGAAGTATGCTTGAAATTTTAGAGATATAAAATGCTTTCTGTTTGCCTGTAAGATCAGAGGCATCCATCGTGTCATCAGGACCCGGCCATAGATAATCCCAAAACCTTTGTGCTTCAGCGGGTTTGCCATCAGTGCGCAGGACTGTGCCGAGTGCTCGCGCTATACGAGGGCTAGCAGGAAACCGGTGATTATTACGATTAAGGAAACCGACATGCTCATGTCTGCTGATAATGCCGTACAGCAGGGTCGTACCGCTTCGATGCGGGCCTAGAATAAATACGGGTCGATCAATAGAGTTTCTTGTTGTCATCTGCGTGGATCCTCAGAGTCAAAATTTGTGATGCATGCAGCCTCGCACTCATTATCTGACAGCAAACTTTCACATGCTGAGAGCACCTGCTCAACAGAAATACTTTTCATACAGGTGCAATGATCACATGGTTTCAAATAGCAGGGAACACACTCAAGAGAATCATTGCGTACTATGCGGCTGCGGCGATTATGCGGCGCAACAAAGGCGGGATCCGACGGTCCAAAGAGCGCTACAAGCGGAACGTCATGGGCCGATGCCATGTGCATGACACCGGAATCAATTCCGACAAACAGAATCGCGCCGGCAAGAAGCGCGCTCAATTGCCGCAAACCAATAGTGCCCGTCAAATCACTACAGGCTTCATGCACGCGGGGCTGCAGTGCAGACAGAATCTCATCATTGCAGCTGCGGCAATCAGCTCCACCAACCAGCACCGGCACCAAACCACGGCGATCATACAGTTCATTTGACAGTGCAGCAAATTTGCCCGGATCCCAGGCCTTGGTCTGACGCCTGCTGGATGCACCCGCGGATATGACTACGTACTTGTTGTCAGGCAATGTGCCGGGTCCGCTATAGGCTTCCCGGGGCAAAAGACCGACATAGCCGTTATCAGGAATCGGAATGCCGAGGCACTTAAGCAGCCGTGCATTATTACTCCAGCTATTGTGCCCTTCGATGGTTTCACGCACATGCAAAAGGCGGTCAAGCGGTGGATGCGTAAAACCGGCTTTAGACTGTGCACCGCTTAGGCCCGCAATCAGCAAACATTCCTCAGAGCGGGACAGACTGATCATAAGATCGTATCGGTTCCGGCGCACCTGCCGGATCAGGGACACAGTATCCCGCAGCCCCCCGGAACGGCTAATGATGGTATCAACCAAACCGCTTGCATCCAGCAACTCACGCAAATACGGCTTAACATACGAATTAATTACCGCCTCAGGCGCATGCTGCCGCAGGGCCTTGAGCAGAGGCAGGGAGAACAACAGATCGCCGATCTGGTTAAGATGCAGAATTCCAATACGCTGTAGTGGCATGTCAGTGATTAAAAGAAAAAGTTATCGTCTTCAATGGGATCAATAACAGGTGCTTGGCCTGTTTTCTCAATGGTTTTATCGACCCACCAGTTAACATGATGATAAAAACAGGCAACTTCATGGCACTCTTCGGTAGCATTAAAACTACCGATAGACTGCTCCAAACGCTTAGAAGTCGCTTCGAACTGTTCAGGATCGGCATAGCCCAGGGGCCCTGCCACGCATGCTGTCTCTATACCCCTGAACGCCGGGCAGTGATACACCCCGGCCGGAGTCAACACGGTTCGAAAAAACTGCATATGACAGGTGCCCGGCTGCTTTTTTAAATCTTCAACCTGTCCAGCGAGCAATGCCTGCAGATTAACACTTTGCAAAATGGCTATGCGGCCATCAGCAGCCTGCTCTGCACGCTCGAGGTTGTCACGCAGGGTTACGATCAGACGCTGTTGCCGATCTTCTTCAGTTTCGTTGAGCAGCGATTCACGCTTGGAACCTTCAAGCCTGATCAGGCAGGGTTTAAAAGACACATAATCAAAACCATATTGCAGGGCCAAACGCACAGCTGCGTCCAGTTCATCGATATTGGGCGCAAGTTCAACTCCGCCGACTTCAATGCCGTCCCAGACAATCACAAAAGAATACCCTAAAGAAAGTGCCGGATTAGCTTTTTTGATGTCATGAGCATTCTGCAGAATGGTATGCAGGTCTATGCTAACCTTTGGACGATGGGCCTTGATAAACGTCTCGCGATTGCCCGCATCAATTGACAGGCGCAGCCAGTCCTTATCTTCAAACTGATCAACTACCGCGGCAACCCGATCAAGGCGCGTACCATTTGTCACAATACCCACCTGCAGGCCAAGACGTTTAACCATACAGACAATATCTTCAAAATCACGATGAAGCGTGGGCTCGCCTCCACCAATCAGAATGACCGACAGCAAGCCGCGTTCTTTGAGTGTTTCCAGACTGTGCTGAATATCATTATATGTCAGGTACTCACCGGTATTGATGATGCCCGAATCAACACAGTGCGGACAGGCAAAATTACAGGCTGCCGTTAGATCAAGATTAATCGACAACGGACCAAACTGCGGCATTGTTCCTTGCGGGGCTCCGTTACGCTTCCAGTCGACGTAAGCCCGGAGGCGCTCAACAACTGAAGACTGCCTGAGTTTTGCGCTAAAATCATGTTCCCTACTGGGAGACTTTTCCACTGTTGTTCTCCTTTTCATGAGGCCGGTCAAGCGGCCAGGATATATATACCTGCTGCAGCATTTTCATAGTGTCCACAATATGTGCTCTGCCGATTTGCGGAGCAACGCCGCCGCTGCAGGCATGCAGAAAATCGCGTACACAGAGCTGCAGGGGATCATCTGCCTCACAGCTCTGATCACCACAGGTAAAAGCAATACGGTAGGTCGCCATATCAATGATACGTTGTGCAATGCTACCGTTAAATCCAAATGCAAATGAACGCGGCTGCCGGGTTTCATGCACGAGGTCGGCAGTCACTCGACAACGACCGTGCGTTGTAACATAGGTAAAAGAAACCTGAAGACAGTCAGAAGCCGGCTGTAGTTCGATCTGCTCCAAAGAGCCCGGCCCCAGCACAGTGTAAAGTATGCTCAAGGCATGCGGCATGGAATCGGGAATCATATCGCGACCCCGTGACAACGGTGCAAGCTGAATGTGAAATGATTCGATTTGTGACGCCGGGGGCAATCCGCAGAGCTGTTCATATATCGGCAGCACAAACGGCCACTGTGAATTCATGGCAACAATCAGGCCCTGCGTGTGTGCGCTATCAAGAATCCGGGTGGCCAGCCGGGGGTTGCATCCGTTATCCCAGATAAAAGGTTTTTCACACAAAACATGCATACCGGCTGCAACAGCTCTGACACAATAGTCGGCATGAGTTGCTGCAGGAGAGGCAATAATGAACGCATCGGGGCAATGGCGATCAATGAGCGTTTCCATATCCCCATAGGCATCAGCTGTAATGCCGTACTCTTTCAACCCGTCGGCATCCTGGCGCGCGGTTGCTAAATCCTGTGCCAGCACCGCAACTATGTGTGCGCCTTCGACATGCGCGAAACGGGCACTATATGCGCCAATACCATTGCGCTTCCGTCCGGCACCAATAACCGCTATCTTCATACTGCTCCAATTGCAGAATCATTTGTCAGCATCAGCCAGATGCTGCGTCAGGCTCATCCCGGTCAGTTGCAAGCGCCCTACGTTCACATCAAAGTTCATTGCGCCTATACACATTGTTCGGGGTGCACATAATAATATAAGAAAGCGTAAAATTCAATGAATATACTTAAACAGAGCTTTTGCCTGCGTCATTCCCACACAGTGCACAATCGTAAAATCTGTACCCGAATACAAAAGTATGTTAAAATTATAAAAAAATAATCAAACTGCACAGGCAGAGTATGCTTCAGGTATACACATTGGCTGAGCCGAATTCATTCATAGGGATCACATATAATGGGAGTAGAACTGCTTGAACTACGCTATCAGGATTTTATAGCTAAGAACCCGGACAGTATTGAAACGTTAAAAAAACTCTCCGATCAGAACAATCTGATTCAGCTGAACATGCGCGCTCTGCTGGATACAATTACTGCAGAACTATGCCCTGACTGCAAAGCGCCCTGCTGTCAATGCATGCCGGTTGAAGGCTGGTTTACCGAGAGCGACTACTTCGTCTACCGCGCCGATAATGATGCACCGCTCAACCTGCGCGTTAACCACGGAATTCCCAACGGTTGTGCCTTTCTTGGAGACAAAGGATGCGTATTGCCTGCCGACAGCCGCCCGTTTCCCTGTGTGAAGGTAAACTGCAAAAGCGTTAGGACTCGCCTTGAACAAAACGATACACTAAAAAAGTTTAAGCAGTTCTATGATGCAATGGATACCTTGCAGGAAAAACTGTGGAATGTACTCAACCCGGATAAGGCTCAAGAAGCTCTTAGTGGAGACGTTCCCGCATGACTCCCCTTTTTCAGCCCAGACTCCTGAACCCGCCTTTCGGTGACCCTGCCCTGTATGTGCGGCTGCAGGGTGAAGGTACGGCCCTATTATTTGACATTGGCGACATCAACCGGGTATCTGCCGGCCTGCTATTTAAAATTACCGAGGTATTCATAACACATACCCATATTGATCACTTTGTCGGTATTGATCACCTCGTGCGCCTCAATCTTGCGCGCGAGCGCGTTCTGCGTCTTTACGGCCCGCCGGGCATCATTGCCAATATGACCGGTAAACTCAAGGGCTATACCTGGAACCTGACAGAAAACTACCCGTTCATGATTGACGTGCATGAGATTGGAACACGTCTCATCAAGATTCGGCGGTTCACCTGCAGGGACAAGTTCAAGCCCGGCCCGGAACAACGTATGCCGTTCAGCGGAACAGTGGTCAACAATTCCCATTACAAGGTCAAAACCCAACGACTTGATCACAACGGCATACCGTCGCTTGGCTTCCGCCTTGAGGAACACTGTCATATCAACATAAACAAGGATGCACTCAACAGACTCGGCCTTCCAGTTGGACCCTGGCTGCAAACACTTAAAAAAAGTATTCGAGAGGGATGCCCCGCCACCACAATGATACCTGTCCCCATTGAAAACGATGCCGCACCGCGGCATATATCCCTTGAAGAAATCAGTGCGCAGGCCGTGCAGATTACCCCCGGAGAGGTTATCGCCTATGTCACTGACTGCGGTGCAACTGCGACTAATACAAAAAAAATTCGAAGCCTTGCCGCAGACGCGGATCATTTCTTCTGTGAGGCTGCCTTCCTGGAACGTGATGCCGAAAAAGCCCTCAGTCGCGGTCATTTAACCGCCCATCAGGCCGGAAAGCTTGCGCGTGAATGCGGCGTAAAATCTCTTATTCCCTTTCATTTTTCACCGCGCTATGAATCCCTGCCGGATGAGCCTGCACACGAAGCACACAACAGCTTTCAAGGCGCATAACCCTCCCCTTTTTATGCTGGCCCGTTTTATGCTTTAAAGCCGGTAATATTTTTTGTTGCATTTCTGGAAAAATAGTTCAGACTGTGCCCAACAAAACACAGCAACCCGCGTGAGCACCTGCATGACGAACACTGCGCAGGGTACCGAATACATTGCTGATACAAAACGTATGTTTCAGGAGTAACAAATAAATGCGCCTTCAGGCATCTGATCTGCTCACATCAAAACAAGTCTCGCAACTACTCAGCACAACCGAAGATGAGCTTGAAAAATTGCGCTCCTCGGGAACCGGCCCCCGATACGTTCGAACCGCCCCGAATCATCGTTCAGTCAAGTACAGTCTCGAAGCGGTGATGTGTTATTTGAAAGAAAAGAAAAAAGAGGAAAAGCTTTTCTAACAGGTACGTGCATGCAGTAACAGAAAACCCGCACAGCTCCCGCCAGAAAATCTATCAACCAAGAAGCACCAGACTCAACGCCATAACGAACATACCGCTCACCAAACCGGTAATAGCCAGGTGATGTTCTCCGTAGCGCTCTGCGCACGGCAGCAATTCATCTAACGCTATATACACCATGATACCACCAACGGCCGCAAACATAATGCCGAAGACCAGATTACTAACAAAGAACATCAACACAAGAAAACCGATGAGCGCGCCTACAGGTTCTGCCAGCCCTGAGGCAAACGAAAGGGTAAATGCTTTTTTGCGGCTGCCGGTTGCATAGTAAATGGGAACAGCAACCGCGATGCCTTCGGGGATATTATGAATGGCAATTGCCACAGCAGTGCTGATACCCAGCTTTAAATCACTCAGCGCTGCTATAAAAGTCGCCAACCCCTCAGGAAAATTGTGAATGGCGATTGCAAGTGCAGAAAAAAGACCCATGCGCAACAATTGCTCGTCTGCCGGCTGCTGCCCGGGCTGCATTTGCTCAACACCGCGTATTTCATGGGGATTCTCAAAACCGGGCACAAGGCGGTCAATCAGGGCCGCCAATGCGATACCACTGAAAAAAGCCGCCACGGTTAAACCGGTTCCGTTATCCTGCCCCAGCTCGAAAATCAGGGATTCGCGCGCTTTTTGAAATATTTCCACAAAGGACACATACAACATAACGCCGGCTGAGAAGCCAAGTGAGATTGCGAGAAATTTGGTATTGGTTCGCGTGGTAAAAAACGCCAACGCGCTACCGATACCGGTTGAAAGCCCGGCCAGCAGTGTCAGTGCAAATGCGGGCCATACATTCTCCATCCGTTACCTCCACGTAAATACAGGCAGCAACTCACTACCGATTGCTGTTGACGTGTGCGATTATGCTCTACTATACTATGAGCTCGGAAACGGTCAAGACGTGAATATATTCAATAACAGGAAACTATCATGCCGAAAGAAGTAACCCATTTGCTGATCGCGCATCAAGTTGCCACGTCCCTGCACGGCACGCCGGCAGGCGAAGCTGCTGAGGCGTTCCCCAATTGTCTGCTGCTGGGCTCAATACTACACGACGCACCTTACTACGCCCGTGGACGAAGTTGCCGCGAAATGATGAAGGTCATTGCCGATGCCATTCACGGCAAAGGCCATGACGTTTTCGCTCTCATCGAAAATGTGGCCGCAACGACTGTCAAGACAGACAATTCCGGCCCTGAGCTGGCTTTGCTTGTCGGTATGATAAGCCACATTGCTGCAGACAGCTGCTTTCACCCGCTTATCTGTCATGAAACCGGCAATTACGACGATCCTGATCCGGTCCGGCGCACCCGTGCCGTCCAGCTGCATCGCCGCTTTGAAACCATTTTAGATGTATATCTTGCCGGAACCATGACAAATATAAAAACCTTTTCCCTGAAAAAAATAATGCGCGAATGCGAACGGCCTGTTCCCGCGCTTTTACTCTGTGCTTTTATGCAGACTGCTGAAGATTTCGACTGTCCCAAGCTGCCGGAAAGTATACTGAACTGCCTGCGAAACTTCGCCCGCATGCAGTCGCTGTACTCCAATCCACTTATTACGCGCATCCTGCAGACCCTGTACCCCTGCCTGCCCGCAGGTATGCGTGAAATTGCCTCCCTGTTTTATCTGCCGCGATTCATCAGTATGGTTCCTGAACTGCATGACGAATGGACCATGCCCGACCCTGAAACAGGCGACCAGCGCAGTATTACAATCCGTGAGCTGTACAGTAATTCTGTGCAGCTCGGTATTGAACTGTGTCAGAAAATGGTGCCAATCTACGGTGCGCTGCCTGCTGCAGCGCCCCGACCGCATGTCAACCCTGAAGACTGTGCTTTGGACCTGCAAAACGAGCCCGAGGAGCCCGACAATGCCTGATTCTGCCGGGGACCCGATGCTGAGCCCCTATACAACAACAATCACGCACGAAGCCCGGCGAAGGGGCATTACCGTAACCGTAATCGATGCATCAGTCCCCGTTTTTGAACTGCAGCACAATTGCTCAACCGTTCGCTGTTATCGGTCATTGACAGACAGGGTCGGCGCAGTCACCTTTCACCTGATGCAAAACAAATACCTGGCAGGACGTTTTTTGCGTGAGCATGAATTTCCGGTCCCGCCGCAGGAGCTCTATGTAAATTTTGAGCAGGCTCTGAACTTCCTGAAACAGCATAGTCTTATTGTAATCAAACCATGCTCGCAATGGGGCGCACGCGGGGTTTCAACCAACATAACAACGCCTGAAGAACTGAAAGCCGCCCTGAAAAACGCCCGCCGCTATGAACCCGATATTCTACTCGAAAAAATGGTGGCCGGTGAAGATTATCGTCTTGTATTTATCGATTACCAGTTTGTATGCGCCCTGCAGCGCCGACCAGCCTATGTCATTGGTAATGGCCGTGACACTATTCGCAAACTTATAACAGCCCAAAACCGCCGCTGTGTTGCAATCGATCCGGTCCACAGAATTCCGCTTGACCGTGAAACCACACGCTTCCTTAACAAAAACGGTTTATCACTGGCCAGCATCCCTGAAGCCGACCGACAGGTTATAATTCGCCAAACCGCTAACTACCATACCGGCGGCAGCGTTCATGATATAAGCGACCAGGTAAGTCCAGCCCTGATTGAGCTTGGCAGGCGCATTGCGAAAAAAGCGTGTCTGCCGGTTACCGGAATCGATTTCGTGCATTCAGACGATAGTCAACAAACCCATGTAATCGAACTGGCTCCTGATCTGGCGATTTCTCCGCGCGGCGGGCAACGTATTGCCAAACAGTTACTAGACTACCTTTTTCCTGAAACAAAATTGTTGCCATAAGATAACCAGAAAGCACGATGCCAGACAACCCACAAACACTTGCCGATACTGTGCGTGCCATGCACAAAGCGCTCAGTTTTGCGGCAAAAAATAATTTTGCCAACCTGAAAACGGTTAAAGGCCTCGACAACCTGCTGCCCGCTCTGGCACGCCAGACACAAAAAAATACCTGCCCCGAAACTCTCAGTAAAAACATGCTTTCCATCGCAAAAAATTTCAAGCAGTTCTATAATCAAACGCTGGATACACAGTGTAAAATAATTGCGGATACCCTTGAAATATTAAACAATATCAGACAATTAGACGAAACATCTAATACTGTGGTTCAACACAATAACGATACCCCTGATCTTCATTCCTGCCTGCAACAGCTTGCCCGTCCCGTCACTGACTTAGCGGGTGTCGGACCAAAAACAGCCGCAGCACTTGCGCGCCTGAACACACGAACATTTGAAGATTTGCTCTACTTAGTACCTCGATCCTATATTGACCGACGCCGGATTGTACCGATTGACCAGATTGAGCCCGGCGCTGACGCGGTTGTAATCGGTCATGTACAGGGCAGCCTTGCAATCAAATCAACCGGACGGCTGCGCCTGCTGGAAATGCTTATCAGTGACGGCAGCGCAGTCATGGCCGCAAAGTGGTTTAGACTGTCACCCCGCTATGCCGCGCTGCTAAAGAAACAATACACTGACGGTGACAGGGTCATGATAACGGGCCCGGCAAAATTATTTGGAAACCGGATTGAGATACATCATCCTGAGATTGAACTGCTTGAACACGATGAGGACCCACGCACGCTACTTTCAATAGCCCCTCTTTACCCGCTGACTGAGGGCCTGACACAAAAAACCATGCGGCGCATTATGCAGGCACTCAGCCTCCGTATACCCGATATTGTGAGTGAATACCTGCCAAACCGGATACGATCCACATACAAACTTATTTCGCTGCAGGATGCATTCAGCCACGTGCACCAGCCGCATACTGACGACAATCTTGACCAGCTCAACAACACCACATCGCACTACCACCGCCGCATTGTTTTTGATGAATTCTTTTTGCTGCAGACCATGCTTGCACTCAAGAAAAAAGGGGTGGCACTCGAGCAGGGAGTTTCACTGGCAATTACAGATAACGAATTGAATACACTCATCGACGGACTGCCCTTTGGTCTGACCAGCGCGCAGATGAGGGTCCTTCAAGAAATACGCTTGGATATGGCAGACGGGGTTCCCATGCACCGGCTGCTGCAAGGTGATGTTGGCAGCGGCAAAACTGTCATCAGTCTCATAGCGGCCTGCATTGCCGTGCAAAACGGCTGCCAGGCAGCCATCATGGCCCCGACAGAAATTCTGGCTGAACAGCACTACACAACAATCAAAAACCTTGCGCTTGCCCGGGATCTGCAGATTGTCATGCTGACGGGCAAACAGCCACAAGCATCACGAACAGAAAACCTTGCGGCCATTAGCAACGGTAGTGCACAGATTATCCTCGGCACGCATGCCCTCATACAGGAAGCGGTCATATTTAACCGGCTTGGCCTGGTGGTAGTTGACGAACAACACAAATTCGGCGTTTTGCAACGGGCACGCTTTAAAAAAAAGGGCGGCAATCCCGATATTCTTGTCATGACAGCCACACCAATTCCACGCACACTGGGCCTGACGGTCTATGGAGATCTTGATGTATCGATTATAGATGAGCTGCCTCCCGGCCGAACTCCGGTTACAACCAGACTCTACAATGAATCCCGGCGTCAGGATGTATACGAACTTGTCAGTCGCACAATTTCCAACGGCAACCAGGCCTTTATTGTATATCCGCTGGTTGACACCTCTGAAAAACTTGACCTGCGAGATGCAACCCGCATGGCAGCACACCTGCAACAGGATATCTTTCCGGAATTAAGGATCGCCCTGCTACACGGCCGCATGGACAGCGCTGAGAAAGAAAGTGTTATGCAGGCCTTTAGCGCGGGCCATACGCACATTCTTGTCGCGACTACGGTTGTTGAAGTCGGCATTGATGTGCCCAATGCAGCCCTCATGATTATCGAACACGCAGAGCGCTTTGGTCTGTCTCAGCTCCATCAGCTGCGCGGCCGCGTTGGCCGTGGAGCAGCCGAATCACTGTGTGTTTTACTGGCGCAGTTTTCACGCTCTGATGACGCCCGCAAACGCCTGAAAATCATGGAACAAACCAATGACGGATTTAGAATAGCTGAAGAGGATTTCAACATTCGCGGTCCCGGTGAATTCCTTGGAACGCGCCAGTCCGGACTGCCGGATTTCAGGGTTGCCCATATCGGACGTGATATCCGGATTTTGCAGGAAGCGCGCAGTGCAGCTTTTGACCTTGTCGATCAAGATCCTCGACTTGAAAGTCCAGAGAATCAACCTTTTAAAAACATCCTTGCCGAACGCTGGAAAGGCCGCCTTAAACTCGCCGGTATCGGTTAACCGCTACACATAACAGAGCAGTGCCCCCTTCCTGATACATCTTTCTTATTTTAAAACAGTGTATTAATGATCTTAAAAGCGAGGCTGGAGCAGCTAAACATATACGCTGACGCCGTGTCCGGACAACACTAAGAAAAAAATTCATCCCCTAAATAACCTGTAAAGGGAAGAGACTGCACTGGATTGCGTTTATACTAAAGGCATGAGAAGCACGTGCGTATCCACAAATAAAAAACAAATCCCTTCAAATCTTGCTGTGGAAAACAATGAAACAAAAAACTGCGCTCCAAACAACCGGACACCGCCGTCGCATTAAAGAAAAGTTCAAACTGCAGGGACTTGCGGCCTTTCATGACTATGAAGTGCTTGAGATGTTGCTTTCCTACTGTATTGCCCGCAAAGACGTAAAACCAGTGGCCAAAAACCTGCTTCAAAACTTCAAATCATTTCAGGGTGTTCTTGACGCACCGCTTGAGCAACTGCAAAAGGTTGATGAAATCGGTGAACACAGCGCTCTGCTGATCAAACTGATACGTGCCTGCTGCGATTACTACCTCTCGGCCGCTATTGCCCAACGTAATGTTATTGCGAGCCCGCAGGCCCTTATTAAATATCTGCGCGCCAGCATGGCAGCCCTGCGCGACGAGCAGTTTCGGGTAGTGTATTTAAATGCTAAGAACGAGCTTTTGCATGATGAAATCATTCAAGAAGGAACCATTGATCAAACTGCAGTGTATCCCCGCAAAATAGTTGAGCACGCCCTGAGTGCCGGTGCTGTTTCAATCATTCTGGTACACAACCACCCCAGCGGCGATCCATCCCCGTCCTCCCATGACAGCAAACTTACCAGCGCATTGGTAAACGCAACAAAACTCTTGAACATTCGCGTACATGATCATATTATCGTGGGCAATAACGGCTACTACAGTTTTGCCGAAAACGGCAGTCTGTAGATAACGATGCCTGCGGCCTGCACTGGCTGAAACATTTCGGCCTACCGCAGCACGCATCCAAAATCAGAAAACAGGTACAAGCCCTGTCGGTAAAACTGCCATGAAACGCTATGCAGCAATTGATATCGGCTCCCAGACCATCAGGCTGCTCATTGCCGACTGTGACCCTGATGTACTGTATCCGCTTGAGCGTGATCGGGAAATTGTGCACCTGGGATCAGGCATGCAGGCAGACGCCCTGCTTCTTCCGGATAGAATAGAGCAGGCGGCTGCGTGCATTAAACGGTTTTGCGAATATGCGCGCTCGCGCGATGTTCAGGAAATACGGTCTGTAGCAACTGCCAGCGTGCGGCAGGCGCAAAACTGTCAGGATTTCATCGCTCGCGTCAGCCGGGCTTCCGGTATTGTACCCGAGATCATAAACGAACAACAGGAAGCCGAACTGTCCCGTGCGGGTGTGCAGGCTATCATGCCAACTAATGCTGATGAAACGGTCATTATTGATATCGGGGGCGGCAGCACTGAATTCAGTTTTTTAAACTCCGGATGCTTTAAAAACAGCTTCAGCCTGCCGCTGGGCGTGATTAAACCAGCTGAAGACTTTTTGCATACAGACCCGCCCACAAAAAATCAAATTGAGAATCTGCGCTCATGGGCAGGTTCCATGATTGCATCTCACACAGCGCACCTGCCCCTGCCGGAATCCGAAACCGCGCCTGTCATAATCGTCACCGCAGGTACGGCAACGACCCTGGCAGCCATGGACCTCAAGCTACAGGACTATGTACCCGCACGCATCAACGGTTACGTGCTTTCCCTCAGGGCAATTAACAGTCTTTTGGACACTATGCTCAAGCTCCCACTGACACAACGAGCCAAAATGCCGGGCCTGGAACCCGGCCGCGCTGAGGTAATACTACCCGGTGCCCTGATCATGCAGCTACTGCTGCATTATTTCGGTTGCGACAACTGCACGGTCAGCGATGCCGGACTGCTTGAGGGTATCGTTATACACCACGCAGCGCTTAAGAAAATCATTGAAAAAACTTGACAATACTATGGAAATATGTTTGTTTGTATGATTAAACTGAATGTCAAAAAAGCGGGAAATGCACACATACTATAAAATCAATGACCCCGCTCAGCTCTAACAATAACCAGGATAGGGTAGGGAGAACACCGTGAAGAGAACATTTCAGCCAAGCAATATAAAAAGAAAACGCACCCATGGTTTCATGGAGCGCATGAGCACCAAAGCAGGCCAGGAAGTTTTGAAACGGCGCCGAAGAAAAGGCCGTAAAGTTCTGAGCGCCTGAGTACCGGGCTCAATCAGTGCTGACACCTAGATACCATGCGCGAGTATACATTCAGACCGCGGGAACGTTTACTGAAACGACAACAGTTTCTCAATGTATTTAAGACAGGAATTCGAAAGGAATCACGGCATTTTACATGCGTACTGGTTGAAAATGGTTTACCCTGGCGTCGACTTGGCCTTACGGTCGGCAAAAGAACCGGCAATGCAGTAGCACGCAACCGGATCAAAAGACAGCTCAGGGAATACTTTAGACGCAACAAGGCAGAATTTCCAGACTCGACCGACATTGTGATAAGCGCCAGAGCCGGCGCAGCCCAACTCGACTACACGGCACTGGATCAGGAACTCCGCAGTTTACTGCAATCCAGAACCAGGCAGCGGTCACACAAGCCTTGATGCACACGAACCGGTAGCGCAGGGATAACAGGCCACAACAAATATGATCAAAACTATGATCATCGCCTGTGTGCGAGGCTATCAAATATGCATATCGCCATTACTTGGGCAGCGATGTCGATTTACACCGACGTGTTCAAGCTATGCCATTGATGCACTGACCAAATACAGCCTGCTCAAAGCCCTGTACCTTACCGCCAGACGACTGCTTAAATGCCACCCTTTCCACCCCGGTGGATATGATCCTGTATAAAAAAACTAACCGAGCGCCCGCTACTGACGCAACCTGAACTAGAGACGCCTTGTGCTGCACGCGCACTACACTGCAAACTAACAATAATTTCGCACCCGCAAATTTCTGGTGTGAAACCAACTACCGTGCAACCGGACGGGAACGAAAGAAAACAACATGAACACCGATAAACGGGTATTGATTGCAATCGTACTGTCTATTGCAGTATGGCTCATGTATGAGTCATTTCTGGCCCCGCCCCGAACAGCACCGCCTGCATCCGGCCCGGCTCAAACGCAAGAGAGTCCCGCGATTGAATCGGCATCCCTTCCTGCAGAAGTGCCGAAGACTGAACTAACGATTAAAAACCCGGAAATACTGACGGCACAACAGCCGACAGAACCCGGAAGAATTATAACGGTGTACAACGGCCTGTACCGCATGAGCCTTGCCGGCGCACAGGCAGCCATAACCAGTATCAGTCTCTTAAATTACAAAGAAAGCCTGCCGCCACCTGCTCTCACAGCCTGGATACGTAAAACCTTCAAGCTGGGCAATGATGAAAAAAACAACGGGCCTGATAATTTCAAGGAAATGATCAACCTATCCCTGCCCGATGCCCTGCCGATTAATACCTCATTTGTATATCCGAACGGCACGGTAGCCTCTGTCACCGGGTGGCATGTTGGAAACGACACCAACGAAATCAGCGCCCAGTCCCGCCCTGAGCACCTGGTCTTTAGTGGCGTTGACCAGAACAACATGCAGTTCGAAAAAAAGTTTGAGTTTCGCCCGGATGAATACAAAATTATATTTGACATGGTTATAACCAACACCTCTTTGGGGACCATTGAAGGCAACCCGTTTTTGGAATGGACCACCAAGCTGCCGGAGGAATCAGGCGGCGGTTTTTTCAGCAATAAGGGCCAAAGCGCTCCGCGTTTTACCTACCTGATCAAAGATAACATAGAAAAAAAGAACCTGGATAAAATTGAGGAAGAAATCATCATCCAGGGTGATGACGTTGCCTGGACCGCAATTGAAGAAAAATATTTTATTTCCGCGGTCATCCCTGAAACTCTTCGCCCGGCCCAGATTCGACTTTCCGCCAGTGAGCGTATTGTTTCCTACAAGCTGGTTTACCCCTATCTGCGCCTCAGCCCCGGAGAATCACAGTCATTTAAATTCGCGCTCTTTATCGGACCGCGTAATAGCACTATTTTGCAGAAACAAAATGCACAGCTTGAACGCACAATTGATTTTGGCTGGTTTGACATAATTTCAAAACCTCTGCTGCTGACACTTAAATTTCTCAACGGCTTCCTGCATAACTGGGGCATTTCAATCATCGTACTGACCATTTTTATTAAAATACTGTTCTGGCCGCTGACGAATAAAAGCTTTAAATCCATGAAAGGCATGCAGAAGATTCAGCCGGAAATTAAGGCACTGAAAGAAAAACATAAAGATAATAAAGAAGAATTTGCTAAACAGCAAATGGCGCTCTTCAAACGCTATAAGGTCAACCCCCTTGGCGGTTGCCTGCCGATGGTTTTGCAGATACCGGTTTTTATAGCACTTTATCGCGCGTTGATGGATTCAATTGAGTTGCGGCACGCCACATTCATACCGTTTTGGATCAATGATCTTGCAGCCAAGGACCCGACATACATCGCCCCGCTCATTATGGGCGCGTCCATGTTTTTGCAACAGAAAATGACACCGACAACGGTTGATCCGTCCCAGGCCAAAATCATGATGTTCATGCCGGTCATTTTCACAGTCATGTTTTTAAACTTTCCTGCCGGACTGGTTATCTACTGGCTGGTTAACAACCTTATATCCATCGCGCAGCAGATGTATATCAACAAAAAATAACGCTGGAGGAACACAATGCAGTCCATCGAGATTGAAGCCAAAACAACTAAAGAAGCAATAACAGTAGCTTGTGAAAAACTGAGCTCCACCCCTGAACAGCTCAAGATAGACGTCATTGAACAGGGCCCCGGCGCACTTATGTCGCTTTTTTCAAGCAAAAAAACAAAATTTCGCGCAACCCGTATTAGTGCGCCCCTTTCCGAAAATGACACAGGCGCTATTGAACAAATAGAAACGGTTCTTAAACATATCGTGACCCGGATACAGGACGAAGCAACTGTGACCAGGGAGCATCGCGATGATGAAATTTTCTTTACCATCAACGGAGACGGAAGCGGCATCTTTATCGGCAAACATGGCCAGACTCTCGAAGCTATCCAGTTTATGTTGAATAAAATTCGGCTCAGTAAATTCCGCAGCCTGCCGCATATTCAGGTAGATTGCGAATCATATCGTGTACGGCATTTTGAAAACATGGTGGAACTCGCCAACAGCATGAGTGAAAAAGCAAAAAAACGCGGCGCCCCGGTTACAACAAATCCGCTGAGCCCCGGCGATAGACGTATCATACACATGACGCTTAAAAAAGATGCAGAACTAACAACCTGGAGCAAGGGCTCCGGCACGTTAAAGAAAGTTATTATCGCGCCCCGCCAATCGAAGCAGTCCTGAACCATTCGGGCATTGCGTTAATCATCAGGTTGGGCGACTGGCATGATTACTCCTGACAACCACGACACCATTGCCGCAATAGCTACGCCGCTCGGCAGCGCCGGTATCGGCATTATCAGGATCAGCGGACCCGAATCAATCCCCATCGCACGGCAAATATTCATATCAGAACGCTTCACATCCGCCGCCCCTATTGCCCGCCATCTCTACTACGGCCGTATTATTGACCCCAACGACAGCACCATGCTTGACGACGTGCTGCTTGCCTGCATGCCCGGACCGCACTCGTATACCGGCGATGACGTCGTTGAAATTAACTGTCATGGAGGGCTGACCGGTTTACGCGCCGTGCTTGAGCTGGTTCTGGCATACGGAGCCCGAACAGCGACACCGGGAGAATTTACACGTCGCGCCTTTCTTAACGGACGTCTGGACCTTGCGCAGGCAGAAGCAGTGATCGATATGATCGAGAGCCAAACCGAAGTGGGTCTAAAAATTGCCGCGCGCCAGATGAGCGGTGCCCTCTCCGTACAGATAGAACAGCTGCGCCGTGTTCTGATAGATCTTCGCGCACACCTGGAAGCCTGCATTGACTTTCCCGATGACGAGATTGACATATTATCCCGGGACAATGTTACTGATATCCTCAATCAGCAATGCGAACAGATCAGCACATTGATTGCAGACAGCGAACACGCAAATTGCTACCGTACAGGAATTGATGCTGTCATCGTCGGAAAACCTAATGTTGGAAAATCCAGCATCATGAACGTTCTCCTTGGTGATGAACGCTCAATCGTCACCAGTATTCCGGGCACAACCCGCGACGTCATCCGTGAAACAATCACAATAGCGGGTATACCTGTCAGGCTGCACGACACTGCCGGAATTCACAGCAGCACCGATGCTGTGGAAACAATCGGCATGGATAAATCTCTGGATCACCTTAAAACAGCCGATATCACCCTGCTTGTTTTCGACGGATCACGGAAACTTGACAGTCACGACCACCTACTGCTCTCAAAAAAACAGCCCGGCAACTGCATTGCTCTTATAAATAAATCCGACCTGAAACAGCACATGAATTCCGGGGAATTGGAAGGGGCTTTGGGAAAAGACCTGATCCAGTCAGTTTCAGCCGTGGCCCATACCGGTTTTAAAGAGCTTCGCGACTCCATTGCCAATCTGGTACTAGATGATGATACCCCCACTGTCGGTGATGTACTTATCACAAGTCTCAGGCACAAACAGGCTCTTGTTGCAGCACTGAACGCGCTGCAGCGTGCGCACAAGGCAGCGCACGCTAACCGGGCCTTCGAACTTATTAGTGCTGATGTGCAGGAGGCTCTGCACAGCCTTGGCGAGATAACCGGAGAGACAACAACCGGGGACATTCTGGAATCTATTTTTTCCCGTTTCTGCATTGGCAAATAAAAACCAACACACCCTTGACTTGCGAAACAGATTTCGTCTATCATGTCCGAACAACCTCACAAACCAATTCGCGAGAGCAATGGAACATGAACGTATCCATAATAATACCAGCATACAATGAAGAGCTGGCACTAACGGCACTTATTAACGGCATCAGACAAAATGTGCCCGATGCCGAAATCATTGTTGTTGACGACGGTTCAACGGACGCAACCGCTGAAACAGCCGGGCAGGCAGGTGCCCGCGTGATTAGCCACCCGTATAAAATCGGCAACGGAGCTGCTATTAAAACCGGCATGCGCCACGCAACTGGAGAAACCATTGTATTCATGGACGGTGACGGTCAACATGATCCCGCAGACCTCCCGGCCTTGCTTGGTCAAGCAGATAACTATGATATGGTAGTTGGTGCCCGGTCACGCAAAGCCCATGCTAATATTTTGCGCCTCTTTGCCAATATGCTCTACAATTTTTTGGCATGCTATGTCACAAAATTTAAAATAAAAGATCTTACTTCCGGTTTTCGTGTAGTCAAACGGGATACCGCACTGCGCTACCTGTGCCTTCTGCCCAACACCTTTTCCTACCCGACTACGATTACACTTTCCTTTTTACGCAGCGGCCGGTCGATCTTTTATGTACCGATTACAGTTCACCAACGGATAGGCACCAGTAAAATAAAGCTTTTGCGCGACGGTTTCAGGTTTTTACTGATTATTATCAAAATAACCACGCTCTATTCACCACTGCATGTTTTCCTACCTCTAAGCGCGCTACTTTTTTTAATGGGAATTGCGAACTACATTTACACCTATTTTAGCTCCAACAGCTTTACCAATATGTCTGCTATGTGCATAATTTCATCCCTAATGATTTTCCTGATGGGACTGATCAGTGAACAGATTACGCAAATGCGCTACGACCGCATTGAAAACGGAGGCTGAGGCAGAGGTTACATGGGGGGATCAAAAAAAAAACGACTGCAACAAAAAATAAATCCGGCGGCTACCGCACAAACACAGGTCAGTGTTGAAACAACACCCGGAGTTCTGCTGCGTATTCAGTCGAGCTGCAGCACCCTGGCACGCAAAACAGCACCTTGGCATACCGCTCTTGAAATCCTGGCTGTGATATGTATTATCGCACTCGGTATTTTTTGCAGGCTGGAAGACCTCACACAATGGAAAAAAATTGAGTCGCGCACGTTTTATGACAACAAGCCGATTCATACAACATTCGACGCCTGGTTTTACCTGAGCCTTGCGCAGGACCTGGTAGACGATACCTACACGCAACCGGATGAAAGGCGCGGCGTACCTCAAAGCCCGCCCAGGCCCGAACCGGCGCCCCTGATTTCAGTTCTTACCGCAACAATCGTTAAAGCAACATCATGGAGCATGTGCTGGGTGGGAGCTGTATTGCCTGCAGTGCTTGGGCCGCTGCTTGTCATACCACTCTACATGATCGGACGATTTTACGGCGGTGTTGTATGCGCGCTTATTTCTTCGCTGGTTTCAGTTCTCTATCCATTTTTCATCATACGCAGCAATGTTGGACGTTTTGATACCGATTGTCTAATTCTTACGTTTGCGCTCGGCGTAGTCTACCTGTTCATGCGTTTCGGTTTGACGCACAACCGTCTGCGCTATATCTATGTTTGTGCCGGCTTGCTGCTGTCAGCTTTATTTCTATGGTGGTGGGACCAGGCTCAGGCCGCAGTATATGCCCTGACAGGCCTGCCGCTTCTTTTAGCCCTTACTTTCTACTACCGTCCAAAATTGAAGGAAGGTCTTCTTTTTTACAGTATTCTAATCGGTGGCGGCATAGCCTTAATCCTCTATCTCGACCCGGACTTGCCTTTTAGAATTGCTAATCGGCTCTGGAAGGAATTTCTCTATATTACCAAGGACCAATCCGGCAACTTTCCTAATGTCGGTAACACTATCAGCGAACAGTTTACACCGGAATTAAAACAAATTATCAAAACTACAACCGCCAGTACAGCGTCCTTTCTGTTTGCTACAGCCGGTTTTGTGCTACTCCTGTGGCGCAGACGCTCACATATTGTCTTCCTGCTCCCCTTTATTATTATGTCCTACCTGGCACTAACCACCGCCAACCGCTTTATCCTGTTTATGATTCCGCTGGTTGCGCTTGGAACCGGTTATGCCTGTGCCTTTCTATGGCAAAGCCTGCGCAAAACACAGCCACTCAATACGATCATTTGCATAGGACTTGCAGCATTGTTGAGTATTCCGCTGCTCACGCTTAATGCCCGCAGCATTCGACAACCCAAGGAACCCGGTTTCATGGTTCAGGCTATGCACCTTATCCGTGAAAAAACCCCTGAAGACGCCATTATATGGGCATGGTGGGATCATGGATATGCCCTCACCTATTACGCCCGCAGGGCGACCATCAATGACGGCTCAATTCACGCGGGCGAACTGACCGTGATCAACGCTATACCCTACACGACCAACAGCTTTCAACTGGCAGCTAATTTCATGCAGTTCTACGTTACCCGCGGGCTTGGTGGAATACACCGCATCAATCACCAATTCAATGACAACCCGGACCGGGGACTGCATTTTATCAAGACTGTACTGGAAGCAGGGCCGGAAGCGGCGAGACGTATTATTGATGAGGCAGGGCTTACGCCTGATGCAGAATGTATATCAACCGATACATGGCTGCGGTTTTTCTTCCCCGGCAAAAAGCGGCCGGTCTATCTTGTTTGCGATAACCTGTTGAACCGAACCGCCTACTGGTGGTACTGGTTCGGCACCTGGGATATTAAGAAAAATGATGGCACACACCCTAAGTTCAAGGCCTATGATAGGATAACCGTTAATAAAAAAACCATCAAAGGTTCGCGTAACCTCACCATTGACCGCGAAAAAGGTACCTTTATTCAGAATAACCGCCAGTTTCCGCTGGCCCGCATTACACAGCACTCGCGCAGCGGCGCTCGCACTCTCAATAACTATTGGCGCCCAGGACTGCACTTTGAATTCAACAGCAAGTATCGCAATGGCGCGATCATGGATGCTGATATAGCTGAATCGGTCTTCAGCCGCCTTTTCATCAGGATTCAACCTGACAGAAAATATTTTAAACCCAAAATCAATTCCCCGCCCTATTTCCAACTCTGGGAAGTAACTGGCGATAGTTTTGTAGAACAGCCTGGAAGTTAAAGTGCCTTACCTGTTTTATAACCTCTAAAAACAGAGCATACTATTCCGCAACAATCAATTGTTCAAGATCATAGCCCTGTTGTTTGAGCCGTGCCAAAACACGCGCGTACATCTCAGGATCCATCCGGGGTGTTCGGCTCAGAATCCACAGGTATTTCCGATCCGGGTGTCCCACAACCGCATACTCATACTGGTCTCCAAGCTGAATAATCCAGTAGTCGCCTGAAAACGGCCAGAAGAACTGAACCTTAAGGCGGGCATTGGTCTCTGGATCTACCACCCAGGCCTTACCGTTTGCCATACTCTCAGGACCGTCTGGCGAGCCTTTACGGCAACGGTTATCCACACTTATTTTCCCGTCCTCGCGCAGAGCATACGTGGCAGTTGTACCCACGCAATCTTCCTTCTGGAACTTGTTGGGGTAGCGAGCGATTTCATACCAGGTACCAATGTAGCGATCAAGCTCCACACGCGGAACAACGTCAAGCGTACTCACACTTGATGAACTACGGCAGGCATACAGAAAAACGGCCAGCAGACCCAGACACATAACGATAATAAATATACGCATACTTGGCCCTCCACAAATAAATTTTAAATTTCAAACATAATGGACGTTAACTAAATTAGTTCATATTGTAAAGCAACTATAATAACGGCATAAAAAAGGCAACACCCTTGTAAGGCGCTGCCTTTTTGGACAACTATTCACTTAAAGAATTCAAACCTTCAAACCGACAGGACAGGTTTCGAAAAGTCTACTGCCGCTATTGCGGCACTTATGGTGCGTTACCACAGAGGTAAAGATCGTAGAGGGTTGAGGAAAAACTGCCAGTATCTGTAACGTTTACAGTAGCTGTCCCAGTTTCAGTTACAAGGTCCCATAATCCTAAAACCATGACATTCACATTAGCAGACGTACTAACTTGAAAAACAAAATCGTCGTTACTTATATATCCCGTTCCACTAATAGGAACTTCAATATATATTCCCTGAATAGTATACATAGATAATTTCACATCAGAAATCACTATCTTATTACCCTTTTTTATTCCCAATACAAAAGACGGATCACTATTTGTTTCAAAGCAGATATTTTTCGGAGGTTTTAAACCTTTAGCCATTACCGGTGCTGATAGTGAAAAAATAAAAACTACAGCCATGATTGTTAAAAGTATTTTTTTCATTACCACTTCCTCCATTTGCAAGGTTAGTTCTAACGAATTCTTCTGTTAGTCTTTCATTACCATTTAAAGCATACGTTCGTATTTTTTTACAAGCCTCCCTGTATTTGCCCTACCCACTATAGCTATTATTTAAGCCAAAAGTAGCAACTCAGTAACAGACTTGTCAACCGAAAAGAAACAATATTTTATGTAAATAACGACCGAATACAAAAAATAATAAATAGAGCGTATTTTAAAAAAATAAATTTCTCAGGCCCGTTCCATCAACAAAAAAACAGGGCCCGTGAAAGGCCCTGCCTGTATAAGACTGATTGAAATTTTAGACGACTATTCGATAAAAGTAATTATGTTCTGTAGGAGCCATTAAATCAAATACAGTAACACTAGATGAGACTTAAATGTCCTCCTCACAGTTAATAACCACAAGGTCATCCTCATACTCTGTTACACTATTAGTCGCACCTGAATTCACGGTAAAAATTGTTCCGATTTCTAATTCAACATCCCACGTTCCCTGCATTGCATACTGTGCCCCATTTGTTACAGAATGAATAGTGAAATAAAAGAGACTACCCAACATATAACCTGAGCCAGTACATGGAAAGAGGCCGGAAGGAGTAGGTGCTTTAAAGGCACCCTGAATAGCATACAATGAAACCTTTAAGCTGCCGAGTTTCATAGAACTATTTTTCTTTGTAGTGATACAGAAGAAGGCAGCATCATTAGAACCACCATTAATTAAGAGAAGGCCAATACTTTTCGGGGGTTTTGGCCCGCCGGCCATTGCAACTCCGGTGACAGAAAGAATAAAAAAAACAGCAAGTATTGTTAAAAGTATTTTTTTCATACGCCCTTCCTCTCATTGTAGAAAATTTATTAGGATTTTCCTCTCAGTCTTGCCGCCAGGATACTGCTTCCTGCAGCCTTTTCTGGTTTCCATTATTTTACATACTGTATATCAAAGGTCTTATGGGGCGACAATAACAAACTAACGCAATCCCTGTCAACCGAACCACATACCGGTCTTCCAGATATTGGTTTAGTGTAAATTCAGTAGCATGGGTCTAACAAACAAAAAAAACGCTGAGAATTCTGGCAAGCTATGCAGGCGGCCTAAAAAAAACCGTTATTCCATGCAGGAATTTTTTAAGGATCTGATCTCCGCAGACTTTATAGTTTTTACTGCCCTGCTTTCTGAACAGCGCAGAGAGCTCAGGCTTTGTAATGGCATATTCGGCACGCCTAAACATGTCGAGCATATTCTCTTCTTTAAAATTGAACGCAATTCTGAGCTTCTTCAAAACCATGTTGTTTGACATGGATGTTTCAATTGGCGTGCTAGGCTGAGGGGCCGTGGATTCTTTTTTTCCCCGCTTCATTATAATCAGACCATCAAGGAAGAGTTCAAACAGTTGGTCGCTGCACTCAACATATCCCGTTTCCTTCTCCTTTTTTAGAATGTCGGGTATATCACACTCCGGGAAATCATGGCCTGCCAGTTTGAATATTTCCACCATATCAGGATTGCTGATACTGAGGGCATAGCGTACTCTGCGCAAAATGTCATTATTATTCATACTACGACAACCTATCTATCTCTTTTCGGTGGTTTGCCGCGACCTGCGAAATTGCCGCGAGGTTTCGACCCTGTTGAACCTGCTGAGGTTCTTCCACTGGCTGCACCCCCATTTGATGATTTCCCGGATCTGTTCTGAGGGCCATTTGCAGAGCGTGGCTTTGAAGAATCACGCGGCCGGTCACCAAATGCCTTGTTTCGCTCCGGCCGACCTGCGCGCTTGTCTTCAGTTTTTACTGATGGGCGCGATAGCCTCTTTGGTGACCATTCCTTTTTATGCGGTCCTGAAGTTGCAGGCCTCTGTCGTGAAGAGGATTTAAACGGTCTTGATTCTGAAGCGCTTGTTCGTTCGCTCGGCTTGTAGCCAGATGACGGTTTCGATGATCTTCCAGGGCCGGGCTTCCTGCTATCGCTGACCGCTCTACCGGAGTAGGACGGCTTCTCTGCTGACCACGGCCTTTTCGACGGACGCGCAGACCCGGTTCTCTCTCGCGAAGAGGATTTAAACGGCCGAGCTTCAGAAGCGCTTGTTCGTTCGCTCGGTTTATAGCCAGATGACGGTTGCGATGATCTTCCAGGGCCGGGCTTCCTGCTATCGCTGGCCGCTCTACCCGAGTAGGACGGCTTCTCTGCTGACCACGGCCTTTTCGACGGCCGCGCAGAACCGGTTATCTCTTCTGAAGATGATTTAAACGGCCTTGATTCTGAATCGGTTGATCGTTCTCGCGGCTTATATCCTGATTTCGGTTTCGGTAATCGCGATGAGGAGGGCTTCCGGCTATCAGCGACCTGCCTGCCGGGAGAAGAAAACTGATCTTGAATCAGACCCCTTTCCGGTTTAGTTGACGTTTCTTTTCTCTGCTTGAAGAGGCTAACGCCGCGATCCTTATATTGTCTGACAGATACTGTCCGTGCTTTGCGCGCATTCATATAAAGGCTCAGACGTATTTCACGATCCTTGTGCTTTGTTCCATCAAGCTGCGCCACTGCCTGAGCAGCTTCTTCGGCATTTTCCATCTCAATAAACGCATGGCCTTTTTTCTGCTTCATGCGAACTGATACAACACTACCAAATTTTGACAACAGACTCTTCAGCTCAGCCTCAGTAGCAGAAAAGTCTAAATTACCTATAAATACTTTCTTGTTTTCCATTGTAACTCCTACTCATTGTTTCCGTAGTTATAATCATCGAGGCTTACAGTAAACAACCGCACTATTACGATAATGGGGGGACAATCTACTATGTCGTTTCACTGCAACCTCATAGTACTCTTTCATGCAAAGAATAACAAAAGATATTGTTTTATTTATTCTAAAACAACGCTTGCTTGACTGCCTTTTTTTCCTTACGATTTTGCAGTTCTGGCCAGAACCAGCGCCTTTCATTTGCCTTGACACCTGTGCGCCATTTACCTATACTGCGTTTTCAAATAAACCCTCAAAAATACAAGTACTTTCAACTTTGACCATACTGCTACATGGCCCCTGACTACTCGGTACCCACCTGCAAAAAACTTGAGCAACAGTTCCAAAATCTGGAACTGCACCGCCCAATGCGCATCAATCGCTACGATGCAGGGCAGCGTCTCCCCTGCAATGCTACTTCAATTGATGGCACACAACATGCAAACCTGCAGCTCCTCATAGAAAAATTTGTTGGCGGGGGATTTGCCGGACAGGTCTATCGTGTCCGGCTTGAGAGCATGGAAGGTGGTACTGTTTCCGATCTTCAGATTGGCAGCATCTACGCCATGAAAATCATGATACCGCCATCAGGTTTTGCACGGCTGTTTCGCAACCTGATTTATGCTATCGGATTCCAGGCACCCTTTCAACTCCAGACCAATCCTGTTGCGGCCCGCTGCGGTGCGCTGTGGCAGAAATTTTTTCGCCGCGGTGCGAAAATCCGCTTCAACAATGAACAGGCCGTCAACGATATTCACGTTACCTTTATTGATGAACAGATGGGCAGTTGCGCAGAACTGAGCGACTGGGTAGAGGGTCGTACCTGGAAGCTTGAAGTCGATGATCACATGGATGTTTTGCAGCGCTGGAAAGAAAAACTGCCGCTCAATAACGATCTGCTCGGCTCGCCAGAATTTCGCGCAAAAAACGAGTTCATGCATAACTTTGTAACCCTGCTGCATGACATGGGCGGGCATGAATTTGCGCGTCAATATGAATGGTCAACCTGTAAAAGCCAGCCTAACTGCCTCAAGCGCATCAGCGCAGAAACCGGTCCGGCTGACGGCTTGACTGCTGTTGACTTCAGGGCCGGGCTTGCCCTGCTGCCCATACTACCCATGAGTCCGGGCGATATCGGCTTGATCTGGAAAGGACTCACACGCGGCAGTCTGGTTCAATTTGACCGGGGCGACACCGCTCAATTGAAGAACTTCATGGATACCCACCCGGATGATTTTGCGGATATGCGTCCGCACTACACTGAGCTTGTGTCCTGTGAAAAAGTTTACCGCAACTCCCAGCCCGACATTACTCATAATTGTTTGCGCCTGTTCTATGACCGCAACCTGTGGCGTACTCTGCTTAACAACGCTTGTACGGGCTGGCGTATTACCGGCACTATAGACAAGCCCGGAGAAAAACGCCTGCTTGCAAGGCCTTTGCTTATGCTGCTCATGCATGTGTGTGCCTGCGTTCCGTTTGCGGGAACCTTGATACGCAAAATTGGATTCCACCAGACATGGCGCAGCCACTACTGTGCCATGTTCAACTCCGGTTATTTGTTGAAAGCCATGCGCGGCACCATGCTTGAGCGTATCACCAACTGGCATCGAGCCGCTAGGGTTGATGCAGAAAAAGCACATTTGCTTGCCCGCTCACCATTCCGCGCTTTTGGAACCCTGCTGCTATCCTTGCTACCCATCGGATTGCACACGTTTTTAACTGACTGGACCTTTGCCAAAGAACAGTTAGCCTATATTTTTATCCGGCCAGTACGCCTATACTTTGACCCAGCGCTTCGTGAGCAATGGCTTCGAGACATGGTCAGCGAAGGGCTGAAAAAAAACAGTCTGACTGCCGAGGATGCCGCTGTCATCCTAAACCAGCTTCACGAGCCCTTCATCCAAAAATACCTCAAAAGCCTTGCCGTGCACGTGTGTACCCTGCCGGTCACACAGGTTGTTTCAGTTCTTGTTGCTGTTATCTATGTCATTATGAACCCCGACTTGTCAACTAAGCAGGCCTGGGGGCACGCCCTCGTTATCATCGGTGCTTTTCAGTTTGTGCCCGTTTCACCCGGCTCGCTCGTGCGCGGTCTTTACGTACTGTACCTGGTTATCCGTGAGCGCAATTTCAAGGATTACAACATTGCTATTTTCCTGGGATTCTTTAAATACATCGGATATCTGGCCTTTCCTATACAAATGGCCTATCGCTACCCGACACTGGCACGTTTTATGGCTGTTCACTGGGCAACCGGTGCTGTCCCAGCCATACCTGTATTCGGAGAACAAGGCGCCCTGCTGGAACACACTGTTTTCTGCACATTCTATAACTGGCCCCTGACCATTCGCCGGCGCGCACGTAACCGCATGCAGCGCCTGGCAAATTTGCCTGTACGAGCATGGCACATAGCGCTACTGGTGCTCACAGCTGCTGTTGCACTGCACGGAATCGATACATTCTGCATACGCATGTACGGGGCATTACCCGCAATAAACGACATGTGGTGGTTACTAGCACTTGTTGGGCTGCTCAACGGGGCGGGCATGAGCCGCTGGAGCGGCGGCATGCGTATTTCACGGCGCATTATAAGCACGGCATGCAGCGGTCCTGTCATTGGATTGTTATACACTATACTCACCGCCTTCTTTACCAACACACCTATCACAGCAGTAGAGCTTGTCATACTGTGCACATGGCGCATGTTCGTTTTGACCATTTTTACAACACTTGGTGCCATGATGAACGAACTCTTTCAAAGCGATCCCGCTATACGCTAAGCCCCCCTACCCCTGCGTTACTCACAGATATTTCCACTCGTCTTCCCGCGAAAAATTGTGCTATAGTATTTCCTTAACGCATAGATACTAAACATACAGTGAGATCATAATGAAACACATTATTCTACTTGGCGACGGAATGGCCGACCGGCCGCTTGAGGATCACGACAATAAAACCCCGCTGTGTATCAGCCGCACACCTTGCATGGATCAGCTTGCAGCCAGCGGAACCCTGGGCATGGTCAGCACAATTCCCGAAGGATTTGAACCGGGCAGTGATGTTGCCAATATGTGTGTGCTTGGCTATAACCCGCAGCAGCATTATACCGGCCGCGCACCGATTGAAGCCGTCAGCATGGGCATTGATCTTGCTGACAGCGATATCGCTTACCGTTGCAACCTGGTCAGTTTTGCTGCTGAAGGTCAAAATACGCTGATGGATGATTACAGCGCCGGACACATAACAACTGAGGAAGCACACCAATTTATTGCGGTTCTTAAAAATGAGCTGGACAGTGATACATGCATACTTCACCCCGGCATCAGTTATCGCCACCTAATGCTTTGCAAAAAAGCAGCTTCGCATGTAACAACCTGCCCGCCGCATGACATAACCGGGCAACGCATAGAATCTTTTCTCCCCAAAGGCTCAGGAGCCAGTCCTATCTGCAAACTTATGCAGCAAAGCCAACAACTGCTCACTGACCATCCGCTTAACCGTGAGCGCCTCAGTCAGGGGAAAAAACCGGTCAGCTCGATCTGGCTATGGGGCCAGGGAAAAGCGGTTCAATTACCATCTTTTCAAGATAAATACGGCCTGAGCGGCAGCGTTATTTCTGCGGTCGATTTAATCAAGGGTCTCGGTATCAGTGCGGGCCTGAACTCAATTGATGTTCCGGGAGCAACGGGGTATCTTGATACAAATTACCCCGGCAAGGTTACAGCAGCACTTAAAGCCTTAGCCACTCAGGAATTTGTTTACCTGCATGTTGAAGCCCCTGACGAAGCCTCGCACAAGGGCAGCTTTGCTGAAAAAATTCAGGCCATTGAAGATTTTGACAGTAAGATTGTTCGGCCGGTTTTAGACGGTCTACGCCAGAGCGATAAAGCTTTCCGCATCCTGGTGCTGCCGGATCACCCAACGCCATTAAGCCTCAAAACACATTCATCTGATCCAGTACCATTCATTCTCTATGACAGCGAGCAAACTCCCGTTGAACCGCTGAAACAAACCTACTGCGAATCAGATGCCCTTACTACCGGAATACACGTTGCTGATGGCTGGACCCTGATGGACAGGCTTATTAACGCACAGTGAGGCAGGCTAAGAACGCAGCTTTTATTTTGGCCCCGTATCGTTGTGCAGGCAGAAAAAAATCAGAACCCGGGTCCATGTAAACACGCTCACTCACCGGGAGTTAACAGAACCGCAAAAAACCAAAGTCAGAGCATTTGACATAGCAAAGATGATTCTCTAATTACTACCATGCAGATTACCATACTCGGCTCCGGGACCTGCGTACCCTCCAAAGAACGATCAGCTGCCTGCATAAGAGTTGTTGCAGACTCGACAACCGTCCTGCTTGACAGTGGTCCCGGCAGCCTTCGTCAAATGGTGCTGGCTGGAACAACAATCAATGATATCGATCTTCTATGCTACACCCACCTGCATATAGACCACACGGCTGATCTTGTTCCGCTGCTGTTCGCATCCAAATACGATCCAAAACCGCGCATGAAAGATCTGGCCATTATGGCCACTCCCGGCTTTCGCGAATTCTACCACAAGCTGACACAAACATACGGCGAATGGGTCATACCTGAGCACTACACAATTAACTGGCTTGATACAAATAATGAGCCTGTCATGTATGACTCACTCAGCATTACCAGCGCCCCGGTACAGCATACGCTTGACAGTATTGCCTTTCGCTTGCAGGACCGCACTGGTGCCAGCATAGTTTACTCCGGTGACACGGACTACTGTGACAGTATCATCGAACTTGCCCACAGCTGTGATGTCCTCATACTGGAATGTTCTTTTCCGGAGGGCATGCACTGCAAAGGACACCTTACCCCCGAGCTGGCCGGCAGGATTGCTTCTGAATCAGGCTGCAAGCAACTGGTACTCACACATTTTTACCCGGACTGTGATCCACTAAAGAGTTGTGAAGGTGCCGCAAAGCACTATGACGGAATAATTATTGCTTCTCACGACATGCTAACTATTAATACGTAAAAACATATACTTAGATATAATTACATAATAAGAAACATTATATAAAAAGGAAGCATTATGAACAACAGGCATCGGGTAAAACCCTTTCGGATCATACACCAGCCCTGGTTTTTTTGCGTTGTCATCGCAGTTCTTCTTCTTTTGGTAGAACCTGTTACAGCACAAGCACAAAGCACTGCTGACACTGCTCCCACTCAAATCAGCATTTCACCGATGCGAGTTAAACAGGGCGACGTTGCCCGCATAACGGTAACATGTCCATTCACAGTGACTGCCCTGTCGTATGACTTTCATGGTATAAGTGCTACGCTGTTCAAAGATGAGCACGGCGGATATTCCGGATTTATACCGGTAGCAATGAATCATACACCCGGCCCAACCAACCTGGTAATCACGCTACAAAACGCCGACAAGACAACCAGCACACTGAGGGCCTCGTTTGAAGTCTTAACCAAAGACTTCCCTGTACAGCATCTTACAGTTGACGAATCAAAGACTACACTGAGCAAAGAGAACCTGGAGCGCCATAACCATGAACGCGCGCTGATCCTTAAAATGTTTACGCAATCACAACCCACACAACTGTGGGAAACATCCTTCACACAGCCCCTGCAGGGACGACTCTCAACACCATTTGGAGTCAAACGCTTCATAAACAAACAACCCCGCAACCCACATTCCGGCGTTGATATCGCTGCGCCTTCCGGCACGCCTGTCAAGGCTTCTGCTGCCGGTATTGTATCTCTGACCGGCGAACATTTTTTTGCCGGCAAATCTGTCTATATTGACCACGGCCAGGATATCTTCAGCATGTATTTTCATCTTGATTCTATCGCGGTGCAGGATGGACAGACTGTTGCCAAAGGCGACATCATCGGACGTGTTGGCGCAACAGGGCGCGCAACCGGTCCCCATCTTCATTGGGGTGTGAGAATGTATGATACGCCCATAGACCCTTTCAGCCTGCTGACATTGTTTGAATAATAACGCCGCCATGCCCTGCACCACACACAACTCCGACACCTGCCCCTGCACACACTCAACACCGCGTACAGGCTCCCTGCCCTTTCATCCGATAGACCTATGTCAGCCGGATGATCTAAAATCATGCGCAGCCTGCTGCGGGCTCTATAACTGGCAGGATCATTCCCGGGCAGCCCTGACTGAGATCATTACTCTACAAACTGATCTATTTATGCAGCTTGATTCATATGATAACCTTGATAGCTATCGAGACCTGCGCAACAGCCGGCTCAACAACACAACGCTGTTTGAAACCATTTATAACTGCGAATTTATAGGATTTATAGACCCGGCTCGTCTTCGGGTCGGATGCTTGCTGCACCCGTCAGTTACCGGTAATCACGAACTGCGCAATCACTGTTTTTACGGCTCAAAAATATGCCATGAGCACTTCTGCCCGAGCTACGGCTGCCTTACCACTTCAGAGCAGCAGGCTGTGGTTACCACATTACAAGACTGGTATCTGTACGGACTGGTCATCACCGATATTGACCTGATAAAAGAATTTTTCAGACATGTCGAGAATGCCCTTGGCGAGAGCGTAAAGCCCGCTCGCCTGTCCAATGCAACCCTAAAGGCAACCCTGCTTGATTTTTTCAGCCTTAAAGAGCACTGGCCCTTCAAAGCAACCGAAAACCGTCTGGGTAAATATTATTTTTCAGAGTCTGAATATGCTATTGCGCGCATAGAATACCGTACACGCTGGGGGGTGCCTGACTCGGTATGGGATAAAATCATGGTGAGCCTTGAATCCAAGTTCAATTCACTTGAACAGATTCGTGAAGCAGAACACATACTTCAGGAAAAGGTTGAATCATTTATTCAGGCCTATATGCAAACATAATAAACACTCATTTATTCAGGTATCCTGTAGCTCAGTGTTGTTTTTTATTCTATAATTTGCTATAATTTATAACTATTTTATAGTAATTCTATAAAAATTCTTACTGTAGCACAACGGATACAAGACATGGATCAATCAGCGCTTAATGAAAACGATGCCCTGGAAGCGCTTCAAGCGCGCATAGGCTATCGTTTTCGGGACATAGCGCTGTTGCAGCTGGCACTGATTCATAAATCATATGCCAATGAGCAGCAACTCCATGAACACTGCGGCAATGAACGTCTTGAATTCCTTGGAGACGCGGTAGTCGAACTTGTAATCAGTCATATTCTGATGGAACAGGCCCAAGGCAGTTCTGAAGGACACCTCTCAAAAATGCGGGCCTCAATCGTTAACACCGATTCGCTGGCTGCTATCTCCCGCACCTATGAACTCAGCGGTTGCCTGCGTTTGAGCCGCGGTGAACAGGAGAATCAGGGGCGCGAAAAAAAATCAATCCTCGCAAACGCCTATGAGGCCCTTGCCGCTGCGGTCTATTTTGACGGTGGGTATGATGCCGTATTTCCTATGATTCAAGAACATTTTAAGCTCCTGATCAATGAAGCAGTCAGTCAGGGTTACAGCCGAGACTATAAAAGCAGGCTGCAGGAACTTGTGCAAAAATTATTTAATGCCACCCCGGTATATGAAATTATTTCCGAACAGGGACCTGATCACTATAAAACATTTGAAGCCCGGGTTATTATCAATGATCAGCCCTACGGATCGGGCCATGGCGGAAATAAAAAAACAGCCGAGCAGCAAGCTGCCCAAAAAGCCCTAAAAATACTGGAGAAGAATTAACAATGAACCCTGTAGTCGCCATCATCGGCAGACCAAATGTCGGCAAATCAACCCTGTTTAACGCGATTGCACGTCGCAATCTAGCTATAATACACGATCTTGCAGGTGTTACGCGTGACCGAAACTATACAGATATCACACTGGACTCACATGCATTTACCCTCATAGATACTGGAGGTTTTGACCCGGCCGGCGAAGATGACTTTACTCGTCTGGTACGCGAACAGGCAACCTTCGCCATTGATGAAGCAGATCTGATTTTATTTCTAATGGACGGCACCGACGGCCTGCTGCACAGCGATCTTGATATCGTTCGTCAGTTGCAGCGATCCGGAAAACCAGTGCTTTATGTCGTCAACAAGGTTGAAGGCCGAAATGTTGAAGACGGACTGGCAGATTTTTACCGGATCGGTACAGACACAATTCACGCTATATCAGCCTTGCATCGAACCGGCATGCCGGATCTCCTTGATGCAATCTGCTCGCATCTTCCGGAAGGCACGCCATATGAACAGACAGAAGATGAGATCGTGTGCTCGATTATTGGCCGCCCCAATGTCGGTAAATCATCACTGATAAACCGACTCATCGGTCAGGAACGTTTCATGGTGAGCACGCAGGCCGGCACAACCCGCGACTCGGTAGATACACTCATGCGCTACCATGGACAGGCAATTCGTTTCATAGATACAGCGGGCATACGCCGCAAAAGCAGTCTGGGATACAAGCTGGAACGTTTCTGTGATCTTATGGCCCTGAAGTCTATCAGCAAATCTGCCTTGTGCATTCTCATGATAGATGCAACCACCGGAGTAACAACCCATGACGCCCGTCTCGCTGCTCAGATATACGAACGCAGCCGGGCCTGCATTGTAGTGGTAAATAAATGGGATCTCGTGGAGAAAAAAGATAAATCCTATGAGCACTTCATCAAGGAGGTACGCGCAAAGCTTGCGTTTATAGATTTTGCTCCTGTTATTGCCCTAAGCGCACTGACAGGTCAGCGGGTTCGCAAAATTCTTGACATGATACTTGATATCGGCCAACGCTATAAGTTCCGCATTTCCACACCTGAAATCAACCGGGCAATAGAAGAAATTTGCGACCATCATCAGCCACCCAGTTCGGGCAACCGACGCACTAAAATCTATTACGTGACACAGTTTGCTACAGCCCCGCCCGTGTTCAAGATATTCACCAACAACCCCCAGGTGTTCACAAAACCCTACATCAAGTATCTTGAACGCTCACTACGGAATCGTTTTAGTCTGGATAGCATACCACTATGCCTGCAGGTGGCCGGACGTGGCAAAAAAAAGAATTGAATTACAACCCATTATTCACAAAACGTTGAATCACTGACCAGAAATCTCTGTAGCTGGTCTTGCAAAACAGGTTGCAAGAATACTTCACCAATCTTCTTTACCAGCACAAAATTGAGGGTACTGCCTGATTTCTTCTTGTCCTTCAGCATAGCGTGCATATAATCGGCAGCCTTGAAAGACGGTGCAGTCACGGGCAGGCCTGCTACTGTGATCAAAGTCTCAATCTGCATTACATCATCAGCACTGCAAAAACCCAGCGACTGTGACAGCAGTGCCGCTGCTTGCATGCCAATTGCTACTGCCTCACCATGTAAATACTTCGAATATCCTGTCAGTGTTTCTACTGCATGACCCAGCGTATGCCCGAAGTTAAGATATGCCCGGATACCCTGTTCAGTCTCATCCTGAGAGATAATATCAGCCTTAATCCTGCAGCACTGAGTGATGACCTGAGAAATAGATTCAGCGTTAAGCTGCAAGATAGAGGACATATTTGATTCGAGAAATGAAAAAAATTCAGAGTCGTTGATAATGCCGTACTTGATAACCTCAGCCATGCCGGCGCGAAGTTCCCTTTCAGGCAACGTTCCTAACACCTGGGGATCTACAATAACAGCAACAGGCTGATAAAAAGACCCGACCATATTTTTACCACCAGGCAAATTAACACCGGTTTTGCCCCCGACACTGCTGTCAACCTGGGCCAAAAGCGTTGTTGGTATCTGCACAAAGGGAATACCGCGCATAAAAGTCGCTGCTGCAAAACCGGTCATATCACCAATTACCCCACCGCCAAGGGCTATGAGTGTACTCGATCGGTCAAGTCCAAAACCAAGCAGTTGCTCATAGATGGCACGCATTGAATCAAGCGTTTTAAACTGCTCTCCATCCGGCAGGATAATTTCGTTGGTGTTAAATCCATGAGCATGCAGCGAAATTTTCAATGCTTCAAGGTACAGAGGCGCTATGGTGGTATTGGTTATGATGGTAAGATTTTTGCGCTGGTTTAATGTGCTGAGCACCTGCCCGGCGCGGCCAAGCAAGCCATTTTCAATAAAAATATCATAACTTCGTTGTCCGAGTTCTACATGTAAAGTCTTCATATTCGGTTCCATATTTAAGTCAGAATACATGTCATTAGCAGCAACCACCATAGGGTACTATAACAAAAAAGCACAGGTTTAGGGCCTGTGCTTTTATTGCTCTATAAACTATTGTCAATAGCTCAGGTTATGTACCCTCTTTTTGAACTGGCTCCATATTTTCAGCCGTCTCAGAAAAGACACCTTCCGCTTCAGCAAAAAATCCACTCATCAAAGCCTCAACACCTTCTCGTACCACCTTATCATACATAACCCGTATATGGGTATTCTCATAATCATCATTACCGGCGGGCGTATATTCCATCTCAACCCGGTTTGACCACATGACATCACCCGTTTCGCCATTCTGAGCATAAATTCTAACCTGCATGACCGCAGTACGTTTGGATCGTTCCGGTTGCTGTGCCACAAGATAGCCGACGCCTGCACCGACCAAGGCACCGGTACCACCGTTAATCGCATAACCGGCTGCTGTGCCGAGGGACATATTATTGAGAGATTCGAGACCTGCCTCGTATCCAGCGGAATCAGCTCGGCCTAGCAACATACCTCGGCCGTTGCCGAAGATGGAAGGAAGCAGCCCCTGACGGGGTGATTCTTGCCCATTTACATAAGAACCGGGACCACCCATGAGAAACTGTCTGGTTCCACGAACAACAACCGGTATGACGCCGCTATTCTTGATATCCCCTGACGCCGTTTCCTTGATGCCGAAATCAAGTATGCGACCGCGAATAATCAGATCAACGTCAAGTGCCTCAGCGAGTTCAATAACTTTTTCTTTAGACAGTCCGACAGTAGCTCCCTGCAGCACCGGTGAATTACCTTTTCGTGACTTATGCTTACTCTTATTTTTAGCAACAAGTGTAATAATTTCATCCCGCATGACCTGTGTATAGGTATGGTTTGCATAAGTATACTCAGGTGAGGAAATATCATTGAGAGGATTCTCTTCCTCTCTATTGTTAACTGTTCCGTTAATAAGGTATCTTTGAGCATCAAGCGGTCGAATTATGTCATGATCTACGAGCAGCGTATTAACATCTTCCTGGATGGCTACGGTCAGCCCGTGAGCGATAAGCTGATCCAGAATGGCCTCCTGAATTTTTATATTGCCGCCCCATTCATCTGCCAGGATGCTGTTCTGTTGATGTGAGTAGTCAGCAAAGGGAAATACGGCAACATTCTTGATGTCGCTAATGTATATCGTATTATCAGACGGAATAAATTTAACGTTCGGTGTCGAGCTAGGCGCAATTGTCTGCGTCAAGGTGGCGCTGCCGCCGCCACACCCCAGGGCTGTCAGGACTACCAAAGCGGTAATCATTCTATTCCATGTTATAAGTTTCATTGCCGGCAACCTCCTTGTGTTTCTGATGGTTAGGAAAAATTATCTTACATTACATACATCAACAGCACAACAAATCTCAGCCTGCTACGGCTTCAATCCCCTGCGAAATGTCTTCAGGAGATTCTAAAACCGTAACTGTCAAGAAAATTAACATTTCTGTGAGTTGTTCTTCGTACTTGGTATTTTTAAAGAAATATCCCAGGTACGGAATGGTGCCGAAGTACGGTACCCGCTTAATATTAACTGTTTTTTGGGTTTCATAAATTCCACCGATTACAGCAGTCACACCGCTTTCAATCAATAAAAATGTCTCTACTTCACGGATGTCAATACCGGGTTCATTACCAGCACCGGTTTGAGCGGACTTCTGATTTTTGGTAACTTTGACTTCAAGTGCAATGGTATTGGATGGCGTTATTTTCGGGGTAACTTCAAGTTCAAGTACAGCATCTTTAAATTCAGTCGAGGTTACGCCATTATCATTCAACGTGAGGTATGGCAGTGCAACACCCTGCTTTATACGGGCTTCCTGATTATCAAGACCAATGACACGAGGATTTGAGACAATTTTTATTTTGTCATCATTTTCAAGGGCACTTAACTGCATATCAAGCGTCAATTTGTCCGTTATGTAGCCCATATTAAGCGCACCACCAGATCCTAGCCCTGCTGCAGCCGGCAGGTTGACTACAGAATCACCACTGCCTGCAGCACCACCGAGAACAAGCGGATTTCCATTATTGGTGGTACTATACGTTCCGCCCCAACGAATACCCAGTTCCTTGGTATATCCCGGATTGGATTGAACAACGCGGGCTTCTATCATAACCTGCCGCGTGGGAACATCCTGATCCTGTATCAGTGAAGCAATTTTGGGAATATTCTCCGGTATATCTTTTACCGTAACTTTATTGGTCAATTTAAATGCGGTAATATTACCGCGATCGCTCAAGATCTTTAACTGTTTAATAAATTGAACGATATCCGTTGCCTTGGAATAACTTACATCAAAAGTCTTGATTTCAAGGTCAACAACTTCTTCGTGTGACTTGCGGGTCAAAAGTTTCTCTTCATTAATGGCCTTAATCCGTTCAAGGGTTTCGATCCGATTAATATTTCCTGTATCAATATTGCCAAGTCCGTGTGTTTCAAGAATAAGTTGAAGGGCCTCATCAAGCGGGATATTATCGAGTTTAACCGTGACTCTACCTGAAACACTTTCACTGATAATCATATTTTTTCCGCTGATATCGGCAATCAGGCGCAAAACATTTTTTATATCAGCATCCTTAAAATCAAACGAGATATTGGGAACACTGGATTGCCGCGGTGCACTATCAAGATCATCGTTATCAGGGTCAATGGGCTCGGCAGCTGATGCCATCTCTTCAGATTCGGGCTCAATAGCTGCTTTGTGCTGCTCAGCCGCAGGCTCAGTTACCGTCTCTTTCGTTTTCTCAACCTGAAGGATCACGGCAGCAGCATCTGTACCATCATCATTCTGCAGGTGTACCAACAGGGAGTTATCCTGCTTTGCAATCTGATACTGGGGCATTTCATTCGAAGTAATATCAAGCACAACCCTTAGATTACGCGGATTAGAGCCAATTCGGATCTGCTGTACGAAATCATTATTAACACCAATGCGCGAACTGGTGAGCGCGGACTGAGCACCGGGCAAGTCTATTACCAAACGATCGGGCTTTTGCAAGGTATAGGCATTATATTGCCTAATGGGTGTGCTTGAGGCAATCTCAATAGTCATGCCGTCTTTACCGGCATGCGGGACGATTGATGTAACGACTGATCGGCCTGCTGCGGTTGTGGTTTCAGGGGCTTTCTGCTTCGAGTCAGCTTGTAGTACTGACACAGTAGGTGTAGCTATATTACGGGTGATATCTATGTTGAGTGTTGTAGCATCACTGGTGGTATTGTAGGCAAAGTCATCACGAAGCGATATGGTAAGCCGTAAATAATCGCGGTCCTTATCCTGTATTTTTTCAGATACAACGCTGGTAATAAAATCATTCTCTGCAATACTCAGGTCAGCTTGATCAGACATTGAAAATTCCGGCAGATCTACTATAATCCGATATGGATCAGTCAACTTGAACACTGTATATTGCGGTGCCGCACCGGTAAGAAAACTAAGCGCACAACTGTTTGTCTGGTCGACCAGCGTAAGCGACTTCACGATCGCAGCATCCTGGCCTGTTACCTGCTCGGCGTTTTGGTCAATAAGCGGCTGTTCTGCTATGTCTGATTTGACCGTATTGCTGGATACACACGCGCTAAGCGAGACTGCAACCACTGTCATTGCCAGCAAACAGTTCACTGCACTTTGATATAATTTCATGACAATCCTCTATTCGACGTGTTGAATCGTTATGGTTGATATCTTGGACTCAAATTCCCCAACTGAATTATAAATTTTTTCTTTAATTATCAGCCCGGTCGGGGTAACTCGCTCAACCACACCGTCATTAGGACCGACGAGTACCCCTTTACGAATGACATAACCGTATCCGGTAGGATCCTCAAGCATGGCTGTGGGATCACCGTCTAAAACCACAACTGCAACAAGCTTCAAATCAATCAATTCATATTTCTGCAAGGGCGTTAAAAAAGCCGTATTACGTTTATGTGCGGGTGCTTTGGTTTTAATAGAACTATCAGCAAGGAGCGGCCTGAATGGATCAGGCTTTCCGGCAGATGAATAGCTATATGCCTCCTTGTCCGGATTTTTAACAGCATCAGAGACTGGGGCAGTAACTTTCTTCGTGCGTGCCTTTTTCTTAGTTGCACGTCGGGATACAGCATTTTTTTGCGGTTGCTGTGCGTCCGGGGTACAGCCTGCTGCGGTAATAAAAAAACAGATGGCTATGGTTATGTATAGTATGTATTTCATTGCCGCCCTATTCTCCGTTACTACTAATATTTTATGCGCTGCTTATTTCCTTTTCCTTTTTTTGCCCTTCTTGCCCTTTGAACTTTTCTTCACCTTGGTCTCATCAATAAACTTGAAGGTTACAGTGCTGAATTTGGCATCCAGCCGTATGTCATCTTGTACAGCTTTGGATTTCTTGCTGGATTTCTTCATGGAAATATCTTCAATATTCACAATCCTGTCGAGCTTGGCGACTTTATCAAAGAAATAACCGATATCATGATAATTACCCCTTACCTGCATGGCAACCGGTATATCGGCATAAAAACCTTTTGCAAGTTGCGGCGCCGGTTTAAACAGCACAATCTCGAGCCCACTTTCCAGAGCTAGCGTTGAAATATTGGTCAACAGGGCTGGTATCTCGCTTGAATTGGGAAGCTGTTTCAGGGCTTCCTTGAACTGAGTCTGCATAACCCGCAATTCCTGCCGGAAATTCTCAATATTAGCCAGCACCCGCTGCTGCTCACTATATTGCGCATTGAGTTTTGTCAACTCCTGTTGTTTGGCTTCAAGCTCGATAACTTTGGGGGCATGAATACCATAATAGTAGCCAACAGCCAGTAATGCGATAACAACTCCAAGAGTGATCAGCTTCTGGTAATCAGGGAGCTTTAAAAATTTATCAAACACCTGCCCTGCGTCAGCCATAGTATTTCCGTTTTTTATTTTTCAATTAAGGGGACGTGTTAGTTTAGCTCGATGGGGTAACCCCATCAGGATTGTACACGACCGTTGATTGTAATTGAAAGCTCTTCAAAGACGCCCCGCCCTTAACAGAGGTCTTCTTGTTTGTCTTAATCTCCAGCAGTTCAACATCTTTAAAATTCGCTGAATTCTCAAGCCGCACCATGTACTTCGAAACTGAGATGTTATCAAGTGCACTGCCTTTGAGTTTTAAACTGCTGCCCTTCTGCTCAAACTGGGTTAACCATAAATTGCCCGGCAAACATGTCGAAATTTCATCGATCATACGAACAGGCCCGCTCTTATTTTTCTGAAGCGTTTTTATGATATCCATTTTTTTGGCAAGCATTTCTTTTTGAGACTTGTAATTTTCAATATCCTTCATCTTGAGTTTGCTCTGCTCTATTTTTTTCTGAAGGACAGCGATATCTTCAAGAACCTGCGTGTGCTTGGCGTTGGTGGACCACCAGACCAACCCAATTATCAAACAGGCAGCCAGCAGTGGCAATGCTCCAAAAAAGACCTGCTTCTTTATAATTTCTTTTTTGCGTTCAGCCCGATACGGCAGCAGATTTATTTTAATCATTTGACGTTACTCTCCAAGCCTGCGAGTTGCCAACCCGACCCCAACCGCGGCAAGTGTTGACATATCCCGCATGTATTCGGAATCGAAAGCTTTTTTGTCATATTTTATGACTTTAAATGGATCAGTACATTCAATCGTCAGGTTCATTTTCTCCTCAATCATCTGTTGAAGCCCCGATGTTTTAGATGCGCCACCGCTTAAAAACAGATGATTAATCTCCACATACGTTGAACTGGTAAAAAACTCGAGCGTCCTTTGAATCTCACGAGAAATTGACGACGTAGTTCTGGCAATGGTTTGATCTAAAGCCTGACGGTCTATACCTTCAATATCCTCACCAATCTTGAGCATTTCCGCCTCATCAAAACTGACAGAAAGCTCTTTCTGAATCTCCTCAGTTATCTGATTGCCGCCAAGAAAAACATCCCGGTTGAATATTGATGTTCCATTTTTAATTATATTGATATTGGTAACACTAGCGCCGATATCAACCAGAGCAAAGGTTTCATTCTCCTCATACAGGTAATTAACATTAAACATGTTTTCCAACGCAAAAACGTCGATATCTACAATACGACTGCGCAGCCCGGCATGCTTGAACGCATCGGTATACTCCTCAATCATAGCCTTCTTGGCAGCAACGAGCATGACATCCATCAATTCAGGGTTGTCATCATTAACTCCCAGAATTTGGAAATCAATATTCACCTCATCAAGATCAAAGGGTATATATTGTTCAGCTTCACTGACAATGACCGGTTCAAGTGATTCTTCGGTCATAAACGGCAGCGATATCTTCTTGATAATAACCGGATGGCATGACACGGAAAAGGCAATATCCTTACAGTTTATTTTGAGGCTGTTCATGAGCCCTTTCACAGCCTGTATCAGGGGTTCAGCATTTATTACGACACCGTTTACGATAGTTTCTCTCGGCAACTTGGCAATACCGAAATTTTTAAGCCGGTATCCACTCTTGGATTCCTCAAGTTCAACCAGCTTGACAGAACTCGTGCCAACATCAATACCGACCAATTTAGTTGACGTAAAAAAAGAAACCATCTGAAGACCTCACGTGTGCTGTTAGCGCCTGTCTAAGCCAGGTTCGTTACTCTCATGTGGTTGTAACTGGTATACCAACTCATCCTTCTTCACAAGCCCGAGCTGTTTACGGGCTATATCCTCAATGTAAGCCATGTTTTCGTTTAAAAGCTCAATTTCTTTTTTTAATTGGGCATTCTCCAGTAGAATCCGTTGATTTTGGGCCTCGAGGATTGCAAACTGCTCCTGTAATGTCATTAAGTGCGTAACGCCGCGTTGCCCGAAAAAAAGTAACCCCGCAAGCGTAAGCAATATGCCAAAAAAAAGGATTGATATAACTGATTTTACATACAGTTTCATCGGCATACGCCTGTTGATATTAAGTTTTTTTTTATTTATTTTTTATATGCAGGGCAAATAATGAGCTGATCCATGATCATATGTGCACTATATGCCTGTTTTAAACATGTGCTTACGGGTGTATACGCCCGGCTAAATCTAGTGGGCAAACCACTGCAACATGCCCTATTCCTATTGGATACGGGCGGATATAGATATTTTCTCAAATCCCGCTTTTCTGCATATGTCCATCACAGAAACCACAAAACCGTGCTGCACCGTTTCATCCGCCATAATAATAATCGACGGATGCCCGGACTGACTGTACAACGCAGACACAGCCTCAGGCAACTCGGCAAACTCAATTGCAGCGAGATCGACAGCAATCTCCAGATTCTTATCAATCTGAATAACAGGAGCCTGTTGTGGTGCAGAGGCTGGCAGTGATGTTTTAGGAAGAACAAGATTAATGGATGCCGCTGCGCTGAAATTAATCGAAAGCGCGAAAAAAATAAGCAGATTAAAAACCATATCGACAACCGGGGTGATGTCGAGCTGAACATTTTTTTTTCTTTTTTCTTTGAATTGCATAACAGGCCGGCATTTACTGTATTAAAGGTTCCATATAATTTATAAACCTTGCTGTTCTCATGCAGGTACCGCCTGCTAGGTACGCTGTTCCTTTATCAATTCAACCATGCGCAGACAATATTCCTCCATTTCGAGTATCAAAGCATCTGCTTTCCCGGTTATAATACGATAAAATATCAGGGTAGGGATGGCTACGCTCAAGCCGGCACCGGTTGTGTAGAGTGCCTCTGAAATACCACCGGCAAGCATTGAGGGGTTCACCAGTTCCTGCTGAGCAATAACACCAAATATTTTGATCATGCCCGCAATGGTGCCAAGCAGCCCCAGCAATGTAGCAACATTGGCAATTGTTGCCAAACCCTCAACATATTTTTCCAGGTACGCGGCCTCACGTTTGCCGACTTCCTCAATCAACTCTTTTATGACTTCGCGACGTTTCCCATAATTTTTAATTCCACCAGCCAATATCCGCGAAATCGGCGCATCAATTTTTTTACACAGTTCAAGAGCCGGGGCTATTTTCTCGGCCCGAAGCATATGTTCAAAATCGACTAAAAAAATAGGCGGTATTACGCGCCTACGCTGCAGTACACGCAGTTTTTCAAGAAAGATTGCCAAGGAAACGATCGAGCATAGCAAGATCGGATACATGAAAAAACCGCCCTTAAGAATGTAGCCGAGCAGAATATCTGCGGGCATTCTTACACCCCCATTGTTTGTGGTAATCGCTTACTGTTTGAAAACCGAACACACGCTGGCGTATGCGGTAAAAACAGTGGCGCCCTGCTAAACAGGACGCCACCAAACATTCAACACATGCGTTTTAATCGCGCTGTACAATCAGCGCATGCCCCTGCCCGCCGCCGATGCACAAGCTTGCACATCCAAGTTTAGCATCGGTACGCTTCATCTCATACAGCATCGTAACCAGAATACGCGCCCCACTGGCACCAATAGGATGGCCAAGAGCAACAGCGCCTCCGTGATGGTTTACTTTGGCAGGATCAATCTTCAACTCACGAATACAAGCTATAGCCTGAGACGCAAAGGCCTCATTAAGTTCCCAATAGTCGATATCGTCAATGGTAAGCCCGGCCTTTGCAAGCGCCTTCTGAATTGCCGGTACCGGCCCCATACCCATAAAAGCCGGATCAACGCCACCGGAAGCATAGGAAACAATCGTCCCCATTGAAGTTTTTCCCAGTTCGCGGGCTTTATCCTCAGACATCACCACAAATGCGGCGGCCCCATCATTGATGCCGGAAGCATTAGCAGCTGTGACCGTTCCGCCCTTCTTAAAAGCGGGTCTCAACCTGGAAACCGTTTCCATTGTGCTGCCAAGGCTGGGAAATTCATCGGTATCAAATATAACAGGATCACCCTTACGCTGCGGAACAGGGACCGGCACGATTTCTTCCTTGAATGTTCCGTCGTTAATCGCTTTTTCGGCTTTATTTTCAGTCGCTACGGTAAAGACATCCTGTTCCTCACGTGAAATACCATATTTCTCAGCGATATTCTCAGCGGTATTTCCCATGTGATAATCATTAAATTTTTCCCAGAGTCCGTCATATACCATGCAGTCAACCATCTGAGTTGCGTTCATACGGGCACCCCAACGCGCAGCAGGAACAGCGTAAGGAGTTGCGCTCATATTTTCCTGACCACCGGCAATGACAATTTCGTTATCCTCGGCCTTAATACTTTGCGCTGCAATAGCAACGGCTTTTAATCCGGATGCGCAGACCTTATTAATAGTATAGGCGGGAACCTCTTTGGGAATCCCGGCCTTCATTGCGGACTGACGGGCCGGGTTCTGACCCAGTGCAGTGGTAAGCACATTGCCCATAATAACTTCGTCGACCAGCGCAGGATCAATATCGGCACGTTTAACTGCATCCTGAATAACGATTGAACCTAAATCATAGGCAGGAATATTCTTAAGGCTTCCGCCGAATTTTCCTACGGCAGTTCTTGTTGCGCTGACAATAACAGCTTTTTTCATGCTGATCCTCCTGTTGCAGAATGAATAAATATTGATCAGGCACGTCTTGAAAAGGCATTGCCCATTCTACAAGCTCGCTTCCCGATACACCTGTTTTTCAAACTTATAAGTCTTGTAGTAATAGTATTTTTAGAGGATTATTGCAAGCAGATTCGGCTTTACGTCTGAATATGTGTGCGAAAAAACATGTGTTTTATCAGGCAGACGGGCGTGCACCGCGAACAAAGAACTATCATATGACTGCATACATAGCAGTTTCGCATCCTAGCGCCACCCACCATAGTACTCAAGCTGATACGCAACTCCATGACGATACAGATGGAGATTTGACCGACATGATGCGCAACAAAGCCCCAAACCAAAAATATGGCTACAGCCCGGCCAGCACAGTGTTTTCAGGTGCTTCGGCAACCATCGCTTTGAAACAATCAAGGTGTTGTTCTAATTTTTTTAGCTCATCGGTTTCACTTACTCTCAAACCTGAGCCACCATAGTCCTCAAGGGCCTCAATAACTGCGGATATTGTTATAGTGGAAATATCACGAGCCGGCTGATACCGGATACCGGTCTTTCCGGCAATGCTGACTTCGGCCACCATATTACAAAGCATCAATTCAGTCAGTATCTGCTGCACAAGACGCGCCGGCATCCGCAGCATCATGCTGATGTCATCCACTCCCGGAGGGCAATCTCCGTTTTTAAAAAACTTAACAAGATGGTGCATAACCCACAACGTCATCAATCGTTTATAACCCGGTTTCAGGGCCCGACACTCCTGCTCAAATTCATAGGTATCCGCATGCTGAAACGCAAACGTAATTTCAGCACCCAGCAACACAATCAACCAGCTCAGGTTCAACCATATCAAAAAAAGCGGTAGAGCGGCAAAACCACCATAAATGGCGTTATACTGCGCAACACCAATTTGAAAACTGATATAAACTAACTGCAGAACCTGATATAGGGTGCCAGCAACAATACCGCCTGCCAAACCAGCCTTAAAACGCACGTTGATGTTTGGCATAAACATATACAAAAAAGTAAACAAACCCCACATCACACAATAAGGTAAAAGGTTCAGAAATGAGAATATCATTGGGCCTGCAAAATCAAGTAGCGGTAATTTTTCTATAATATCGCGCACCTGACTTGATATCAGCACATTGATACCACCTGCCATTATCAGAAGGATCGGACACAACAGCATGGCTGACAGATAATCGCAAAACTTTCGGCTCATGCCGCGGCCCTTTTTTACGCCCCAAATAGCGTTAAAGGATTTTTCAATATTTCCCAAAAGTTTAATAACAGCCCAGAACAAAAGCACGATGCCGATACCGGCAACCATTCCGCCCTTGGTGTTATCAAGCATTGAGCTGGAAAAACTGATCATATAACTGGCAATTTCCTCCTGGCCCTGCATGCGCTCTAATATCTGGCGTTCAAGTAATTTCTCAAACCCGAAGCCCTTGGCCACACCGAACGCCATAGCCAGAACCGGTACAATCGAGAGCATCGTATAAAAGGTAAGAGCAGAGGCTCGCAGCACACACTTATCCTCATCAAAACCCCTGACTGATAGCACGACAATACGCACGAACTTCAGCAAAAAGGCCTTAGTAGCTGAAATCTGCTCAAGCTGCATATTCCAGATGTCATACTTAAAAAAACGTATAATAAATGCAATCATGGTTCACCCTCCAAATAGGTGTAAACGTATCGGCAAAATCGGACATACAGAGATGAGAGCGTACCCGATTTTAACCCTGCATGACACGAGCAATACATGCCTACAATACTGCTTCAAACTCAACCCCATACTATTTCACTGTAGAATAAATTACAAGAGGCCAATCAGGTGTAATAAAAAAACAAGCAGACACTGAATGACAAGTAACTTAATTATACGGACAAACTCCCGCCAACAGGACTGAAGATTTATGCTCTTTAGACCGTCTCCGGGTTGTTTATCACAATAAATCGGTGCATCACTGGTCATGGGCTGTCCATGGGATCAATTTCGTTCCCGGATAATAATGAGCAAGTATGGTCCTATAATCAGCTCCTTGTTTTGCCAGGACGTACGCCCCCCACTGGCTCATACCGACCCCGTGGCCATAGCCTGTCCCCGTAAACCTGAATACCCCATCTATCTTCTCAATAATAAAACGGGTACTTTTAACGACAGATGCACCCAGCATCAATCTTAAAGTATTTCCTCCGACCAGCACAGGGGCACCCTGCCCTTTCAACACAACATCTTCAACGCGCCCGCTGCCGGAACGCTTTACTACCTCAATATTCTCAAGATTACTGCATTGCACCCCGTAGTCTGCTAAATATTTAATCACCTCAGAAATACTCAGGGTGCATGACCACCGGGCGTGGAGCCCCTGCAAACTGGGTGTATCAACTACACGCTGCAAATACGGCAATCGTGCTCCCCAGACATCATCTATAGATTCCACCACACCACCGCTATTGGCATGATACAGTGTCAACGCTAGTTGTCTGCCATTAAAGAGCACCTGAGAGCGCGTGGCATCAACAGCCTTGTTCGTTTCCAGATGTTCCCGGTCCAGCCCTCCGTAAACCTGGGATGATGTCGTCGACAAAACATCGTAGCTGCGTTTCTGGCGTACGAGCATATGATAGAGTACATATGTCCGGGCCGCAACGGCCTGTGCCTGCAGTGCGGCCATTGGCCATGAAACATAGACCTCCCTTGGCAAAACACCGTACAGGTAATAATCAAGCGGGACATGATTAATCAGCTGCAACCTGCCTTTCACGGCACGAACACTGACCCGGGAGCGATACCGACGGCTATTAACGTCCAGATAATCTTTGCCGTCACCCTGAACAATCAGGGTCTCATATGCCCATGGCACATTATTAACAAGCAGTCTGTTATTATCAACTTGAAGAACAAGCATATCATCACAATGCTCAAAGATATTCTCTTTGCCGTGAAGAGCAACACGCAAACCGGGATTCCCTTTAATCACAACAGAATCACTGCTGTCCTCAATCAATACCCTCACTATCCCCGAAACATCCTGCAGGCGCTCACGGTCAAACAACCCTACATTCTCACCAACACCGGTCATACAATCATCGAACTCACTTTGAACGGCATTTGCAGCAGAGTAGGTTCTATAGTCCTGCAAGACTTTCTGATAATAGACTTGAGCATCATCGAATCTTGATTGACGCACCAAAATCTGTGCGCTGTAATGCAATGCCCTTGCGCTGTCCGAACCCTGAAGCTCAATGTGTCTTTTGTAATACGCAAGCGCCTGTTCGGGGTCATCAAGATAGCGGTCAAACAAAAGCCCGAGGCCAAAAAATGCTGCGGCTTTCTGTTCAGCAGTGTCACTGTTGTTCACACAATCACGATAAAAACTAATTGCTTCAAAATAACGTCCGGCAGAATAATAGTCATCTGCGCGCTGTAAAAACGCAGATGCAACTGTTTCTGCGCAGAGATACTGCGGAAACACGCATACCATCAAAAATATCCAAAGAACCCGATTGAAACGTAACATCTTCATACTCATCATAGCGACCCGACAAAGAACAATTTATGGACTTTCCGGATATTAAAAAAAAGCTTGCAAAGTCAACCAGTGATTTTTCGCGGGGCATTGTTGACTTTTTCTGCACCGCACTTATTTTCTTTAAAGGACTCAAAAAACAGTCCGGTACAAATTATTGTTAAAAATGATACCAGACAAAGAACGTCAATGTAAACATGAAAGCACAACAGGTGGCAGTCTATGAGAACCGATAAGTTTACTATAAAAGCCCAGGAAGTCCTGACTGCTGCTGAACAGACAGCCGTACACTACGGTCATCAGCAGATTGAACCCGAACACTTGCTCCATGCTGTTTTGTCACAGGAAGGTTCAATTGGGCGAACGCTGATTCAAAAAACAGGAGCCAACCCTGATCAATTAAAATCCGAACTTGAAAACAAACTCAGTGCGCTGCCTTCGGTAAGCGGTGCTAGCATGGATGTTTATATCTCTCAGCACACAAAAAAAATACTTGCAGATGCATTGAAGGAAGCCAGCCAACTCAATGATGAATTTATCAGCGTTGAACATCTGCTTTTGGCATTTTTTAACAATGCCGAATCATCGGCAGCACAAGTTCTCAATAAATCAGGCATCACCAAAAACGATCTCCTTAAAGCAATGAGCACTATTCGAGGCACCCAACGTATTACAGATCAAAACCCTGAGGATAAATACCAGGCACTGCAGCAATATGCACGCGATTTGACCGAACAAACTGTCGCTGACAAACTTGATCCGGTTATTGGCCGCGATAGTGAAATCAGGCGTGTTATCCAGGTCTTGTCCCGCAGAAGAAAGAATAACCCGGTCCTGATTGGTGAGCCCGGCGTAGGAAAAACAGCAATCGTTGAAGGTCTTGCACGACGCATCGTCAACGGGGATGTTCCTGAGGGTTTGCGGGACAAACGCCTGGTTTCACTTGATATGGGTTCACTTCTGGCCGGCGCCAAATACCGGGGTGAATTTGAAGACCGACTTAAAGCCGTATTGAAAGAGGTCCAGGAATCAAATGGCCAAATTATTATGTTCATTGATGAGCTTCACACCGTTGTCGGCGCCGGTTCAGCAGAAGGATCAGTTGATGCATCCAACATGCTCAAACCCGCCCTTGCCCGTGGAGAACTGCGCTGCATAGGAGCTACGACCTTAAATGAATACCGTAAGTATATCGAAAAAGATGCGGCTCTGGAGCGCCGCTTTCAGCCGGTCCTGGTAAAGGAACCAAACGTTGAAGACACAATTTCAATCCTACGCGGGCTTAAAGAACGCTACGAACTGCATCACGGTGTCCGCATACAAGACACTGCCATTGTTGCAGCAGCCATGCTGTCCAGCCGCTACATAACAGATCGTTTTCTGCCGGACAAAGCTGTTGATCTGATCGATGAAGCCGCCTCCGCGCTGCGAATGGAAATCGACAGCCTTCCCGCTGAAATTGATGAACTACAACGCCGCCTCATGCAGTTTGAAATCGAACGTGAAGCCCTAAAAAAAGAAAAAGATCCCGCCTCCCGGGATCGTCTCAAACGCATCAGCACTGAAATTAATGAACTAAAAAAACAATGTGCAGACAGCACAAGCCAATGGCACTCTGAAAAGGGAGCAATCCAGGCCATACAGCACCTCAAGGAACAGATCGAAGAAGCCCACAAGGAAGAGCAGCGCGCCGAGCGCATAGGTGATTTTGAAAAGGTTGCCCGGATTCGCTATGGAAGCGTAAGTGATTTAGAACGGCAACTTGAGCAGGCCAATCAGGACTACAATGCCGCCGGTGCTGAAACGCGCATGCTCAAAGAAGAAGTTGAGGAAGAGGATATCGCAGAAATTGTTTCAAAGTGGACCGGCATCCCGGTAGCGCGCATGCTGGAGGGTGAACTTGAAAAACTGGTGCATATGGAGGAACGCATTAGCCAGCGCGTAGTCGGTCAAGACGAGGCAATCAGGCTTGTTGCAAATTCCGTACGCCGTGCCCGCTCCGGTCTACAGGATCCAAACCGTCCACTGGGCTCCTTCATTTTTATGGGTCCGACCGGAGTTGGTAAGACCGAACTGACGCGCGCCCTTGCCCAGTTCCTTTTCGATGACGAACACGCAATGATACGGATCGACATGTCTGAATACATGGAGAAGCATTCAGTCGCGCGCCTTATCGGTGCGCCTCCCGGATATGTTGGCTATGATGAGGGAGGATACCTAACGGAGCAGATACGACGCAGACCATACGCCGTCATACTTTTTGACGAGTTTGAAAAAGCGCACCCCGATGTTTTCAACATCCTTCTGCAAATTTTGGATGACGGTCGCCTGACCGACGGCCAGGGTCGAACTGTAGATTTTAAAAATAGTATCATCATCATGACATCGAACCTTGGCAGCCAGGCTATGCTGGAATCGCAGGGAAGCGAACGCGAACAACGCGTTATGGAAATATTGCGTGCTACGCTGAAGCCGGAATTTTTAAATCGTATAGACGAAGTCGTACTGTTCAACAGCTTGGAACGCGAGCAACTCAAAAAAATCGTTGCCCTGCAACTGGAACTGTTAACGCAAAGACTTGCAGAGAGACGCCTGGACTTACATGTAAGTGAGGCTGCGCTTGATTTTATCGTCAACCACGGTTTTAACCCTGTTTATGGTGCCAGACCTATGAAACGGGCTATTCAGCGCTACATACAGGATCCTCTGGCCATTAAGATTCTTGAAGGCGTTTACAAAGACAATGAAAAGGTACATGTGGATCATCAGGAAGATGCCGACGCTCTGACTATTACATAGACTGTCACACAGCGCTTGTTCCAAACCCGGCGAGAATAAAAACTAACGTTGCGTTGTTTGGATGCTTAGCTGCTACGTGATAGCATAGTAACTTCAACCGGCGCAACGCCCCAAATCTCCTCAGTGTATTGTCTGATAGTCCGGTCACTTGAAAATTTACCGCACCTCGCTACATTCAAAATTGACATGCGGGTCCAGCGCTTTGTATCCATATAGGCCTGCATGGCCTGATCATGGGCTTTAAAGTATGAATCAAAATCAGCCATCAGGAAATACTCATCTGTGAGCGTCAACTCATCATAGATGGATTTAAACAACCCAGGCTCACTGCTTGAAAAAAACCCTGAGCCGACCAATTTTAAAACCTCTTTCAGAAGAGCGGAACCTTCAATATAATCGTGAGGATTATAACCGGTGCTGCGCAGGTGCGTGACATCATCGGCATTGAGTCCGAAAATAAACATGTTATCGTGACCAACCTCCTCAAGAATCTCTATATTAGCACCATCGAGCGTACCGATTGTTACGGCCCCGTTAAGTGCGAACTTCATATTGCCGGTGCCCGAGGCCTCCTTGCCGGCGGTTGAAATCTGCTCAGAAAGATCAGTGGCCGGAATCAGGCGCTCCGCCAGAGAAACACGATAGTTGGGCAGAAAGGACACACGCAAAAAGCCGCTGGTATCAGGATCGCTGTTAACAATATCTGCAATATGATTAATAAACCGTATGATCAGCTTGGCCTTCTGATATCCAGGCGCGGCCTTTCCTCCTACGATGCAGGTAAGCGGAACTGTCCGGTACGCTGGATTTTCTTTTATCTGAATATACTTTCCAATAATACACAGCGCGAACAGAAGCTGGCGCTTGTATTCATGCATGCGCTTAACCTGAACGTCAATCATTGAATCCGGATGGATCTCGATCCATTCCTGATTCCATACGGAATCGGCGAGACGTTTTTTGCATTGCAATTTGACCTCACGCCACTTTTCCTGAAATGCTGCATCATCGGCAAACGGCTCAAGCTCTCGCAATCGGTCAAGATCACTGATCCAACCCTCACCAATTGTTTCAGTTATAAGCCCTGAAAGCCCGGGATTAGAAACCCGCATCCATCGGCGGGGTGTCACGCCATTTGTCTTATTGTTGAACTTTTCAGGCCACAATTCGTAAAAATCTTTCAGGATTGTTTCGCGAATGAGCCGCGAATGAAGCTCCGCAACACCATTGACCGAATGACTACCGATTGTGGCAAGGTAGGCCATACGCACCCTGCGCTCACCTTCCTCGGCAATAATAGACATCCTGCGCAGCCTGTCCTGATCTTCAGGGAAATGCCGTGAAACCTCTTCTATGAAGTTGTAATTGATAAGATATATAATTTCAAGATGCCGCGGCAACAGAGCACCAACCAGTTCAACCGGCCATTCTTCCAATGCTTCCGGCAATACAGTGTGATTAGTATAGCCGAATGTACGCACACAGATGTCCCAAGCCTGTTTCCATTCCAACCTTTCCTCATCAAGCAAAATGCGCATCAATTCAGGAATAGCCAGGGCGGGATGTGTATCATTGAGTTGAATCGCAACTTTTTCTGGAAATTGCCCTATGTCGGTATTCTCAACCTTGAAACGTCTCAAGATATCCTGCAGCGATGCTGAAATCAGAAAAAACTCCTGTTTCAGACGCAGTTCTTTGCCTTCAAAAAAATTATCATTAGGATAGAGAACTTTCGTTATGTTTTCACTGATCAGCTTGTCACCACACGCTGACATGTAATCGCCCATGTTAAAGTCATCCAGATCAAATTCTTCCGTAGCTTTGGAAGTCCACAGCCGCAGGGTATTAACATTAGTGACTGCGTAACCCGGAACAGGCGTATCAAAGGGCATGGCAAGCACCTCCTGCCCGCCGGACCACACCGTATCATCACGACCGAATGCGTCCTTTTTATGCTCAACCTTTCCGCCGAAACGAACTTTGAAACAGTATTCCGGACGTTCTATTTCCCAGGGATTTGGCAGAGCAAGCCAGTTATCAGGTGTCTCAACCTGCATGCCATGCGAAAAACGCTGGTTAAACAATCCGAACTCATAACGCAATCCGTAACCCTGTGCCGGAAGCCCCATTGTTGCCATCGAATCAAGAAAACAGGCTGCAAGCCGCCCCAGGCCGCCATTGCCCAGACCAGCATCAACCTCATAACGGCGCGTTGCCTCAAGATCAAGCCCAAGCTGTTCAAGAGTTTCCCGACACGCCTCATACAAACCCAAATTAATGAGACTGTTTTCAAGGGAGCGCCCCAGTAAAAATTCCATGGAAAGGTAATACACCCTTTTAGCATTAACCTGATGATAGGTCTGCTGGGTCGCAATCCAGCGTTCGACCAAACGCTCCAATACAGCATAGGCCGTACTTAAAAAAAGATCATAGCCGGTTGCGCTATATTGATCTTTGGCCAGCCGATACTCTAGATTACTCATAATGGACGTTTTGAGAGCTTCTACAGTATTCTTCTTAAAGGAAACTGGCCAGTTTCTTCCAGTAGTCATAGGTTGTCCCCCTTAAACATTCCGTGCCTTGATCATGCACTTAAACCCGTAGAAAATTGCTTTCATGCTTTGCCTGTATCATGCTTACCCCCCAGCATATGTCAGCATACTACCGCAACCGGATATGGTATTGAAAGTCAAAAAAAATCACCGCTGTAAACTGTGGCGATTCTAACACTAAAAAATATCAATGCAAATAATTCATGATTTATATTTCTGATTGACAAAACCTGCATTTCAAATGTATGTATAAAAAGTAAAAATCAGGTTGAAACCAGCCGGAAAAAAATCCCGCGGCAACAGCTTCCGGCGAAACAAAACCCCATGCACCATAAAGGGTATAATTATGAAAAAATTATTTCTCTATCTGAGCCTCTGTGCAACAACATGTCTATTCGCCTCATGCGGCAATGATGGCAAATCTGCAAGACCACGTGGAAGACTGCAAGTACAGGAGAACGGAGACAGCATTGAAGTTCGCGGCCCAAATGGCAATGTTCTGATCAAGGGCAACCAAAAAAATGCTTCTATCATAATGAAGGCCGATGACGGCAAGGAAGACACAATAGACTACAGTACGGATACACTTGTACCGGATTTTCCTGCCGACATCCCGATACTACCTGACAGCACTGTGACCATGAATCAAGTTTACCAAAACGGCCGCAATGCAATCGCAACCCTCACCACGCCTATAAAGACCGAGAAAGTCATACAATTTTATGAAGAGCAGATACCGCTTAAGGGCTGGGAACCGGGTGCGAGATTTGACCTTGACAACATTATCATGCTGAACGGAACACACAATAAAGCCAGTCTTAACATCAGCATTACCTCAGAGAAGAAAACAACAACCATTAACATTGCACGCACCGAAGCCTCGGACTAACCTAAACAGTGCCGAGGTCATTCGTTCTATAACCCTCCCAACATTACACGGTTGAGCGGGAAGTCACCCATCTACAGGCACACCTCAATGAAAACATACGATAACTACCTTTTTGACGCCGATGGAACCCTGTTCGAAACCACTGAACTGATTTACCGGTGTTTTGTGTACAGCCTTGGCAAATACGCCAATCTTCAAATCCCCCGCGATGAAATCATAGCCACCATCGGCCTGACCCTGCGCAAACAACTTGAGCATCATGTGGGTCTACTGAGCGATGAACAATTTGATACCATACAGGCCGACCACATGGACTATCAAATGGGCATATACAAAAATCACCTTGCGCCCTGCCCTGATGTGCCTGAGGCGATTGCTGAACTGCATGCGGCCGGTAAATCGCTGGCAATTGTGACTTCACGTAAAATCGTCTCCCTTTCCTGTTTTTTACGCGAAACCGGAATATTTGATTATTTCAAGGTTATAATCACTCCGGATGAAACTGAAAATCACAAGCCTCATCCAGAACCTGCCCTAAAGGCGCTTGGCCTTCTGAACGCAGATCCTGAAAAAACCCTGTTTATTGGAGATGCCCCATTTGACATTGAATGCGGCCATAGCGCTGGCATTGACACGGCACTTGTAGCCTGGAGCCATAACAAGGCCGAGAACATGACTGTCAAACCGACATATATCATCAATTCAATGCTGGATTTATGCAATTAACTGCCAACCTGCATCAATCAACCGGCTACCAACCAAGTACAGCCCTCTGACAAATCATTGCAAGCCCAGAAGAAGATCCGCCTTACACTCATAAAACCGACCCCTTTCGAACCTCGACCACTGTGGACCGGTGCAAAAAAAGCAGGTGGGGTATTATCCCACCTGCTCATTCTTCGCTAAACAGTACCAGGTTCGGATCATAAAACACTTTGCTCGACAATCCAAACCATTCGCCCAACTGAAACTAAACCAGTTTAGCGAACCGGCACACCCTTGACAATCGTGGTGTACTGGCAAAAAATGCCTAGGATATTCTTGATCCTCGTGTCAACAACTACATTTTTGAGGCTCTTTGCTTTTGAGTTTTTTAACGCATCCTTTAGAGCGGTCTCATAGCTACAGTCGCCCCAAACAACACCAAGAATACCCTCGGCAGTTGCATAACCCGAAACCATGTTACTGCTTACATATGGCTCATGAATTTCTCCCGGGATGTAAGCGTTGGTAACCAATAATCCCTGCACTGGTGAACTGGTTATGCAACATGCTGAAAAAACAAACACTGACGCTACGAGTAAAAACACAATCTTCTTCATCTTTTCTCCTCCTTGAATAAGGTTTATCCTACCATGTTAACTTTTTCTACTATATAAACAAGTGTACAAATCAAAGTCAATAAAAAAAAATTCATTAAACGCTGACACCTGCCCTGAAAAACATAAAAAATAATTTACTGATCCGTATTGCCATTCTTATATCGAATAACCTCGACTTTTTCAACTGTGACAAGTCCTCCACATTCAGCTGATTCAAATAAATCGTGCAAAACAGGCAAAAAACTTTTGATCTTTTCTTCCTCGTCTACAATCTCAACGATAAGCGGCAAGTCTACGGAAAGATCAAGAATCCGATCTGTTCGAATATGACTTGTCGGTCCAAATCCCATAACACCTCGCAATACCGTTGCACCAGCCAACCCACGTTTATGAGCTTCACGAACAATCACATCATACAGAGCACTATGATGCACCTTGTCTGATTCCCCTAAAAAAATACGTAAAAGTTTTGCATCTTTTTTTAACTCCATATTCCTCCTCCAATCCGAACCATAACACGCAACCCTACTACACCAATTGCAAACGCAACTAAAGAAAGGAAAAAAGTTCCGGCTGCATAGACAAATGCATGCAAATATTCACTGGCACGTAGCATAGCAGCAGTTTCATACACCAGAGAGGACATTGTCGTAAAGCCCCCGCAAAATCCGGTGGCCAAAAAAAGCCGGGTTTCAGGTGTTAAACTTTCGCCACGGGAAAAAATTGCAGTAACAACACCGATGACAAGGCAGCCCAGTACGTTTGCCGCAAGGGTTCCAGCCGGCCACTCAATCGATAAGCGCTGTGCAACAACACTCAGGCCATACCGGGACACCGAACCGGCAAAACCTCCAGCACCTACCAGTAATGATAAAATCCAGGGGTTTGTCATGATGCTTTCTTAAATAAATATTCCAACAAACTAAATACTACCTTCAGTGTAGCGTTGGTAGTATTATCAGGAGAATTCTGTTATGTTCAATACTGCATCAGAGGCTGTTACAAAGTAGATAAAACACAGCCTCACAATACTTATCAAACGACTAACACAAGCATCCTATATACCACATACAACTTCTTAAGTGCATCCGTTTATTCTATATTGACACACATGTACACCCTGTTTATACTGTCGCTTTCGCATGCATAACACACATTAAATTGTACCGGCCTTCCCATGCGCTATTGCACCCTCACCTACCCATGGTACATTATAAAAAATCTACTTAAAAATTTTTTAATGTTTCTGATGCCTGCAGCGATAAACAGAATTCGACACACTACCGGAACAGGCAATCCGCAACTTGACCATGATATCGTTCAATTAGTTGAATACTCCAAAGGAGTTTTTGAAAAATATTGCCGGCATATTTCGCAAACAGATATTTGCGCAGCATTAAAAAATAAAACCATTGTTGAGTTGGGCCCTGGCGATACCATGGCTACAGGACTTTTTTTCCTTGCCTATGGTGCGGCCCGCGTTGTGTGTTTTGACCGGTTTAAACTGATAGTAAATTCTCCCAAAAACACATTAATCGCACGTCAGATTCTTTCAATTCTTCCAGAACCACAACAACTGATACTGCAAACCATACTATCCTTTGATAATCAGGGACAGATGCGCCTGGATATAACACGACTTCAATACCAGCATAGCCTCAACGAAAAGATTGATCTCGAGAACAACTCAGTTGATATTATCGTTTCAAATGCCGTGCTTGAACATGTTCAGAACCTGGATGCATTATTTGCAAGCATGTACCGCATTCTCAAGCCTGGCGGCCTTATGGTTCATGCAGCTGATCTTAAATCACATGACCTACACCATACAACCGAGCTAGATTTTTTAACCGTCCCGGATTGGCTGTGGTGGCTTATGACTTTTTACCGCGGCGCTCCAAACCGGAAGCGCTGGTCTCACTATAAGAACCTGCTTAATGCCCATGATTTTGAACTTACTTTTTTTAAAGTCACCAGCCGTTTCCCGTTGGAAGCAATCAGCACACTCAGACTGAGTTATCCCGAACATGCTCAACGATTCAGTAATGAGGATTTATCAAGCGGCGGGTTTTTATTTACAGCACGAAAGCCTTAAGCCGTCAGATCCAGCTATGGCAAATTAAGCATTATAATTTTGATAAAAGATATTAAAAAAACCCCGAACCAGATGGTTCGGGGTTTTGATGTCATAGCGTTTACATCTATGCAACCAAAGGCTACTCAATCGGCATGGATACTCCCGGTGCCATGATGCCCTTAGGATCGACTACGTTCTTTAGAATTTTTGCCATAGCGAAATGGTCAGGACATTCGGTCCAGGTACGCACATCGCGTCCAACACCAAGCGGTGCCATGCCAAGCTCTTCAGCCAACTGACCAAATCGTGCCTTGATCTCGCCGATCATGGGCAAGAACTGACGACTGGCAAAATCAAGCACAAAGATAACTTCACCGGCTGCATTAGCATGTCCACCCATGGAAAGGTAGGTCTGACCGCAACTTGCATACAGGCGAATAATCGGATGTGGATGATTCAAGAACTCGGGATTTGCCCGGCAGACATCCTGATACGCAGTCATGCCACGATCCATATAATCTTCCAGCTTTTCCATGGTGTCAAACACACCACCGGAAATAAAAATACCGCCGGAATTAGATTTGCCATTTAACGTACCGCAAATCTTGGGACTGTTGCACTGCTGCCAACCGGCTGCATTAGCTTCATGTCCATCAAGAATGCAGACCATCCAGTCGGGCATCGGAACACCACCGAACTTCTTCAACAGCTTGATACAGGCGTTACGCTCGTACTCAACCTTGGCCTTAGTGCCGCGAAAGCCCATACCGACCATATTGATGTCCTGGGTGGCTTTAACAAAATGCGCGCCTTCCTGCCAGTGCTGACTTGAATACAGCGCATGTGTCCAGCAGCCCGGGCCCATTACGGTGGCTCCACAACCATACTCACTGCGGATAATCGCGTTTATGGCCTCACAAGCAACCTTCAGGGTCTTAAATGTTACCCACAAAGATCCAACTTCCGGCGGAGTTGCAAAAAAGCGGAACTCCATCTGCGTCACGATACCATAGCCGGCATTGGAGAAAAACGGCAAATAGGTAAGAGCCGGTCCGGGGCCATGCGGCCAGGCCGGTGATGAGCCATCCACAGCCATAGAACCGGTGCGGATAATCTCACCGTTGGCCAGAACCATCTCCATCCCAGTCGCACAATTAATACCCATTCCGTCAAGATAACCAGCCATTTTATTTTGACCGGTAAAAATCTGATAGGGCACAAACAGGGACGTACCGGGACTTCCTCCGAAATACGGACGGTAACCCATATTCTCATCACGTATTCTCTGGCTCACCTGCAAGCCGGTGCAGCCGGGCTGACAACCAACGACCAGACGATCCGCATCAATATCAACACCCTGCATGCGATGGAAATCAAAAGTGATCCCAAAATTCGGCTTACCGGGTATAGAACCGATCAGCAGAACGGTTCCGCCGCCGATAGCGTACATCGGAATTTTGTTCATATCAGCCAGGCGCATAACAGCCTGTACATCTTTGGTTGATCCGGGAAACACCACGTAAACCGGATGGTTCTCAGGATAAATGGCACCCTGACCAAAGTGCGTCATAACATCTGAGCCGAAATGGAACTTGGTCAAATCATCTGTACGCACCCAATCGGCACCTACAATTTTTTTAAGTTTTTTAACAACTTCTTCTTTTTTCATTAGCGGGCCTCCTTTCCGGTATAACCAAGGGCCTTCGCTACCAGAGTAGTAATATCCATCATAGCGATGCTTTTGGGTTTACCCTGACGCAGATTGGCATTGCAAAACGGACACGCTGTCAGCAATGTCTGTGCTCCAGTAGCCTTGGCTTCAAGCCAGCGATTGGCCGCATACTGCTTGGCCAGGTCAGGACGATTAACATTTACGCCGCCACCGGCACCGCAACAAAGTGAGTTATTGCCTGAGCGCCACATTTCAATCAGATCAACTCCCAGCTTCTTCATGATTTCACGCGGTGCAGCATACTCTTTTGAATAACGGCCCAGATGACAGGGGTCCTGATACGTAACCTTGCCGAGCTTAACCTTTTTAGTTTTGATCTTTTTACTCTTCAGCAAGTCAGCGCAAAAACGTGTGATCGATACAAACTCTGCATCGCTTGTACTCTGGCTTTTCAGCACAGACAGGCTCTCAGGATTGTAAACGATAACTTTCTTCACGCCGGCAGCATCAAGCTTGGCATCGATCTCGACCATTGCTGCTGCGAGCTCTTTACGAAAACCACCGGATACCAGTGCCGCATTGACAGGAGGCAATGGTTCCGAAATAAAACACGAAACCTTTTTACCACTCTTCTTAATAATATAGCCAATCTCTTCGAGCTTGGCAGCGTTGCTGAGCAACGTGTTGTCACCAAACAGAATGGTGGCTGCCTTTCCGGCTACATCAGCAACACCGTAGTTCTCAAGAACTTTCAACTTAGTGTTTTTCGGAACGGTAAGCGTGTTAAGTAAGTTCTTGATTGCTTTAGGTTTCAGCTTATCAGGAATAATTGCGCGCAATTCCGCGAGAATCTCGTTGGCGGGCGTGTGACGATAGCCGCGCTGGCAAAAATCATCGCAATAACCGCACATGGTACAGGTATAGAGAACGTTTGCAAGATCTTCATTCCACTTCAAATCACCCTGGGCAAGGCCGCGGGCCATATACATACGGCCTGATGGTTCATGCGCCCCGAACAGGGTCATGCCTGGTTGGCACTGGGTTGAAAATGCGATATCTGGGACTTCATCCTGGACGACGCCACGACATGTCCCGCATCTGTTACAGCTTAATGCTTTTTCTAGCAGTTCTTCTTTCGTCAAGGCAATCACCTCCTCTTACAGACCCAGCTTACCCGGGTTCATGATATTTTTAGGATCAACGGCCTTTTTGATAGACCGCAACACTTTAAAATTGCCAGCAAACTGTTTGGCAACCTTATCGGCAATAAGGGCCGAGGGACGCGGAAACAGAACACCGCCCTTAATCATTTTAGTGCAGATATCAACATACTGCTTTCTGGTCGTGGCAATTTCGCTCTCACGATAGCGAAGATCAGGCTGCCAGTAAAAACAACCACCGGCCTGCAACGGCATCAGGATCTGACCAGAGTTTTTCGGGATCAGCCCCGAACAGACGTCGACCTGTTTCGCAGTTGCAATGGTTACCACAGGGGCCCACTCACGCTTAGTCGCATGCAGTGCAGCACCGCTCGGATTGGCAATCTCCGCCAGAATAGCATCAGCAGCGCCAGCAGCACCCTTAATACCGGTAGAAATTTTGCCGCCCAGCGCTTTAGCAATTGCCTGTGCGTCTTTGCGCTTAAAGTCAATCTCGCCCTTATCTTTGCCTCGATTTACAAGAACAACCGTCCAGGGTGCCATATCCTTGGAGGCTTTGCCGCCCAGCAACTCCGCCAGGTAGATTTTGTTAACGGCAAAAACTTCATGCGGCTCTTCAGTTGTCTGAAAAGCCTTCAGAGCAGCTGTGGCCTGTTTGCTGTTGCGACAGCCATAGAAAAGCACTTCTGCTTTGGCCATAGCTGTTTTAAGCGTTACAGCAACTTTGGTTATTACGCCAAGGGTACCCTGTGCCATGCAATACAGGCGAGCAACCTGTGCAAATGATGCGCCCCACGAATACTTATCAGGGCGATCCTGCTTCATTGCCATCTGACCCGTGGCAAAACGGTGTCCGTCTGCGCGGTATCCTTCCATGGTCAACATTTCCCAAGGATGATATTTGGGCCAGGCATACAGCGGCATCATTTCGAGATATGAACTCAAGATAGAGCCGGTTTCAGGTACGTCGATTGCGGTCAGCGTACGCAGCCCTGATTTCTTGCACTCCTTTTTAAGGTCAGCAAAGGTCACGCCGGGTTCAACAACCGCATTACGATTCAAAGGGTCAAAATAGACTCCCTTGAGGCCGGATAGATCAAGCGAAATCGCATTCTTTACAGTCGGCAGATGCGTATCCTGCATATTGGTGCCGGAACTGGTAGGCACAAGCGGAGTCTTATCCTTATTGGCCTTCTTGATAATCTCCTGAACCTCTGCGGCGCTTTTAGGCTTCAGCTTTTTTTTGGGTTCAAAATCAGTGAATAAACTTTTCATCTCTTGCCACCTCCTTCCGTGACATCCTGAAGCATTACCATGAAGCTCAGGCAAAGCGATCCGTTGTGGTGTTCGCTTTGAGCCTTGATATTCTTCTGGTCGTTGTTCATGGCCACGAGTACCGGAGGAAACTTTCCTGAAAGAAATATTTCCTTAAACTTCGCAGCATCAATTGACCATGCCAAGAAAGGACTCTTGGGCTTTTTGCGTTCAACCTTGATTGTACTGCCATCCCAGCTCACAACCACAGGTTTCTTTTCGCCCTTGATCGCCAATGCGACAAGGTCACCACGTTTCGTGGCTGGGTAGCCTTCGGGATTCAAACGCTGCAGCCGATCCTTAAGCGCAGGATCCTCCTGCATTGCAGCTTCCCACTTTCTTAATGTAGCTTCCATAAAAACCCCCTTGTTAAATTACCTTTTGTCTCGCCAGTTTTGTATAAACTGCTTTTTAGGACTTAAAAAAAAATAGGGGGTTCGTCCTTGAAGGTTGAACTCCCCATTTGTTTAAACTATGTATCCATGTTCCCTGCTCTCATATACCACGTAGAGATCATGTGCTCTATACTTCCTTCCTGTTGTCAGCTATTTACTTTCCCAGTTAACAAATTTCCTGAAATTATCGCCGGTAAGTTTCTGCTTAAATTCCTGCTGAATCGGCATCAACATAATATTATCCAGCATGGCCTTGTAAAAAGGCAAAGTCATAGGATAGTCCGTGCCATAAAAAACCTTATCAGGCATAAAGAACTCCAGGAACCGGATATGATCAAGATCGAAATACTGACGAAACCGCATCAGGGTCGGCATGGGAATAACAATATCAGTGTAGAGGTTCTCATGCTTCATCACGTTCCACAATCCCATTTCCATATTATTGAAAATACCGCAATGCAGCTGCAGGATTTTCAGATCGGGAAAGTCCATTCCTACGTCATCCAGGTACATCGGAGACTGATACTTAGCACGCGTTCCGGGCAGCTCTTCACAACCGGTATGAAACTGTACATGCAACCCCAGTTCAACACACTTCTCGTATACCGGATACATCTCTTTCTGGTTCGGATAGCCGGACGTTGCAGTATGGAACTTCAAACCCGGAAAGCCGCATTCATAGGCGGACTGCACCATATCAAGAGCAGCCTCAACACCGTAGCGGGTGTGCACGCCGCCAACCGCTGTAAAACGGCCCGGATGCGCATCAAGAAAGGCCTTTTTAACATATTCATTCGGCACATACCACTTCCATCCGTCAGGGTTACCCGGATAAGGATCGGTCACGCCGTGAATACACTGCAGGCACATTCCCTCAATATTGGCCTGATCCATGCTCTCGACAAATACTTCGGGTGTCAAGGGCGGACAATCCTCAGGTTTTTCAATTATGGCAAAGGGATTCGGATCACCCAATACCGCTCGCGCACCCATCATTGTTCGGGCTACTACAGAATTGCCGCACCAGAAATCCGTACATCCTGGACGGTCGGCAATACCTTCCTTCTCCAGCCCGGCGTGGCCGTGACTGTCGAAATGCCGAAATGGCGTCAACTGCATCATCTTTTCAATGGTGCCTTCAGTGTTTACTTCAGGAGCTTTATTCTCAGCCATGATTCATCCTTTCGTTGCAAAAATTTTAAGAACCCTTTGTATAATTACTACAGTACCTTCGTCATCTCGGCCAGCAGCTCGGGTGCAATAACGTCAGGCGTCGTAGCATATGGCGGGTTGGAGATATTCTTCGGATCAAACTGCTTCTTCACATCTTTGACCAACAGATGTACGTTAAAAAACTGCGGTCCCAGCAGATCATATGCCGGGCCCAACAAACACACAGCTGCACCGGCGCTCTTCACGGTCAACATGCCTTTAAGCGATCCAAGCAGAAATTGAATTGCCTGTGCGGCTTTTTCGGGCTCCTGTTCAGGCCACAGATCGGTTGTCATCAATGCACCGTAGCCCTTTTCAGTGGGGCTGATCCAGCCGCCATGAAAACTGATGGGCAACAGATTATCTCCGAGGCCCTCTTCGCGCATCTTACGCTGCTCAACGTTGGCGCGCAAAATTTCATCAGTAACGGTGTCAATCGAGTCAACACACGCAGTGCCCTGGTGGAAACAATCGCTTGGCCGTGACAGACGCATGGAATGACCAACGCGAATCCAGTCATTAGTGATCCGCATCCATTTGATATAGCGCTCGCGATCGAGCGGGTCAGGTGAGTCCTCACTCAAGAACGAACCGCCCATTTTTTCAACAATGCTTTTCAGTACTTTTTCTTCATACTCAAGCTGCTCCACACTGCAGATAGCGGCGGTTCCGATAATGGTATAGCCGTGCGGATAGAAATCATCCTTAGCGCCCTGGTGAAACTCTTCTTTGCTACGGGCAGCCCAGGTCAACATAAACTGCTTTGCATTGTGCTGCACGACAATTGCCAGCTCGGCGCGGGCGATTTCATACTGCAGATCACAAGCCCAGCGCAGCTGCTTTTCCTCAAACTCGGGATAGGCCTGCATGTCTTGGGGAAAATCAATCATATACCAGCGGACTTTGTCTTTCGGAAAGTGTGATTCTTTCTCAACAGCATCACCCTGAGTTGGGAACACTGCAGGACCAGGCCACGGAAACAGGCGCATGGAAACTTTGGTTACCATACCCATACCGCCGGCGTGGCCGAACTGGGCACCGCGGAAAAAACCGCGCAGGTCAGGTCCGGGCCCATCGTTCCAAATCCAGTCTTCCTCAGCGCCTTCCTGAGCACAGGTGCCACTGCGCAGGAGTTCGCCGTTAGGCAGAACAACTTCAAAAGAAAGCAGCTGATTCGAGCCAAGACCTGAAATCCAGGAATTTCCGTAGGCACCGTGCCACTGAATATTGGCCAGGGCGGATATCTGCGCGCCTGCTGGCGCAATCGCAACCGTGCAGCCGACCTTCATGGCCTCTGCCTGACATACTGCGAAGTTAACATAGGGCTCGATGACCATGTACATGTTGTCTTTGTCAATTTTTATAATTTTATCCATGTGCTTGGGATCGATAATCACAACACCCTTGCCCATAGCGACCTGGGCCGGGTTCGGCAAAGCGCTGTTAATCATACCGGTTCCGCGCGGGATAAATATAAAGTCATAGCGGTTAGCAAGTTTGATAATAGACTGAATTTCTTCAGTAGAGCGCGGAAGCACCACACACTGGGGGCGCATACCAATACCGAGCTGCGAGCGCTGCACGCAACCATCCGCGGTCCACTGAACGCGGGAATACGCCTGGCAAACTACGGGATCGGTAGCTACATTTTCCTCGCCAACAACATCCTGTAATGCCTTGAGTGCTAGTTCTGTTAAAGCCATTGTTCCTCCTTCATGCGGTATAGGTGTATCAGCCGTTATTGTCTTATAGTGTCACACCGTTTTTTATAAAAGAATTTTCCCCGGGTTCAACGTATGATTCGGGTCAATAATATTTTTAAGCTTCTTAATGACCTCAAAGGTGTATCCCGCGCGGGCATAAATCATGTCAGCCCAGTCATAGTAAGGCCGATAGAAGAATGCGCCTTCGGTGATTAAGGTCTCAGCTGCTTTCCGCTGGAAAGCTTTCACGTTATCAAGATCTGCACCTTCAGGATCACAGGGAATATGAAACTCAACATGACAAACACGACAACGCTGGCGAGGTTGGATGTACATGCCTAATTCACGGGTATCTAACCCGTATTCGCCGGCCAGTTTGGTGAAGGAGTTCCACAAGGCCGGAACCTTGTCCAGACCGTTCTGAAAAACGATCTCAAGGCAGGCGCCTTGCTGGCGGTCTTTCCAGTATATGTCACCTTCCCACGGGCCGTTCAACATGCCCTGCAGTTTAACATTGGCATCATGCACAGCAGAGAGGCCTTCGGTAGAGCTGCAGTGATACTGGTCACAGATGTCGGTAATTGCTTTTTCTTCGTAGGCAATACGATCTTCCGGAAAAAACTGGCCGCCCCAGACGTTCAGTACAATTGCAAAATTGGGCAGCTTTTGGGAAAGCGCAACGATGTCCTGGCCTTCGTCAGCCAAAATTGCCGCAAGGTCCATACCGTTGAGCAGAAAACACTCATGTCCGATCTCGCGACGTTGAATAGTATACATCGGCATCACAGCGTCTTCGATCTTATCAAACGGCAGAAATACAATTTTCTGCTGCAGGGGTTTCTGGAAAATCTTAACGTTCATGATGTTGATAACACCAAAGGTTCCCTGACAACCTGTCAGCAGACGCCACCAGTCAAGGCCGGGGCCACCACAACCACACAAATCAGAATGAATCTTGTCAGGCATATCCTCAGGGGCCATAGAGTCAACCGACATGGCACCGGTGCGCATCATCTCACCGGTTCCCCACACGAACTCTGCGGTACGAAACGGCTCGTCGCATTCGGTCTTACACGTCAATACGGGCTCACGCTCAAGCACGCTGGTGATAACTGACTTGTCTTTGCGCGGAAGCAGCGTGTTCAGACACTGCATGCCCTTCTTGTCGAGTTCTTCTTTCAACTCGCCAAAAGTAACGCCGGCTTCAAGCAGCGCCCAGCGGTTGCGAGTATCAACGCGAGGAATACGCTTCATGCCGGACATGTCAAGAATAATGCCGCCTTCCATCGGGATACCGCTACCATAGGTTCCGGTTCCGGAGCTGCGCGGCACGATCGGAATACTATTAGCATTGGCAAATTTAATAACTCCCATGATCTCGTCACGAGTCATGACCCTAACGACAATATCAGGCATGCGGGCAGGCATCAGGCTGGTGTCGCATGAGTAACTCTTCAGGATCTCGATGTCGGTATGGACATTTTCACTCCCAACGACTCCTGCGAGCGCCTCTACAATACTCTGAACGGTTGTTACTTCTGCTGAACTCATATTCTTCTCCACATGTTAATAAGAAATGAAGGTTCCGGGTTTTTGCCAAATAAAATTTTTTTAATCCCCACCAGTCCAGCTTCTTGCTCCTGCCAGCTGATAGAAATATTGTTCAAATGCGCTTTACGGTTTAACCGTATTGCAAAGCTACATTAAGAGTAAAAAGATTAAATAAATTTAGGGGAAAAGTCAAGGATAATCTTTAGCCTGCTAACTACTTACCGGGCTGAATAAATCTGCAGGAATGGAAGGAAAAATAGAAAGTCTCTGGTATAGAAATCATGCGTGTAGAGCACAGCGGCAACCGGTTAGTTTTAGACAGGATTCGTCTGGTCATCGTGGACTTTACTGCGCGGCCAGGCGGTAAGGACAGCCTGCACAAGAGTGGCCAGGGGAATTGCGAAAAACACACCCCAAAACCCCCATAATCCGCCAAATACACACAGGGCTGCAATCGTTGCCACAGGATGCAGATTGACAACTTCGGCAAAAAGAAGCGGAACCAGCAAATTGCCATCCAAAAGCTGAATTACGGCATAGGCACCGGTCACATAAAAGAAAGTCGGGCTAAAGCCGCAATTAAAATAAGCCACAATAATGACCGGCAGGGTCACAACAGCTGCGCCGACATAGGGAACAACAACCGAAAGACCAACCACAAGACTGAGCAGCATGGCATAGGGTAGTTTGAAAAAATTGAAAGCAACATAGGTAGAGGACCAGACAATAAGTATCTCCCAGGCTTTTCCCCTGATATAGTTACCAATCTGTCGATCAGCATCGAGCCAAACCTGAACGCTCAAACTGCGTTCCTTAGGTAGAAAACCGGTGATCCAATCTATGATTTTTTCCTTATCCTTGAGAAAGAAAAAAACCAGCATAGGAACGAGCACAAAATACACCACCAGGGTCAACAGCCTGATCAGGGAAGAAACTGTATTCGCTATAAAGGTCTGCCCAAAGGCAACAAGCTCGGTACGCAATCCAACAAGCAGTTCGTCCACCTGCGTTGGGGACACATAGCGCGGATATTTTTCAGGCAGCTGTGTCAGCATCACCTGGGCCTCTTCAAGCATACTCGGGATCTGCTGTACGAACTGAGTCACCTGTTTGAGCAAGAGCGGTATCAGCAGGAAAAAAGCCAGTATAAGTGATGTCATAAACAAGGTAAAGACTGTAACAACCAGCACGTTCCGTGGCAATCCAGTACGTGCCATTGTGCGAATCACACCTTCAAGCATATAGGCAATAACCAGACCGATCAATAACGGCACAAGCATTCGGCCCAAAAAATACATGATCAGAAAACATGACAGCAAAATTCCCGCAAGGATTACAACCTGGGGATTACTGGTCTGCCGTTTAATCCACGGAAGCACTGGGTTCATACAATCTACCTGATATATGTAAAGATTTACCTGACGGGTCTTTACCGCCCGCACAAAATATACACAGGGTGTACGCGGCTCACAAATAGAGCCGCGTGCACAGCATTACGATCACAGCCATGTCTTAGTCACGCCGGCTAGTTGGTCCGCTGCGTTACAACCATGCTGTCTACTACGAGAGCATTTTGAATTTTTTTCTGGAGCTGCTCTGCTTCGGCCCTTGTTTTAAATCGACCTACTTTGACACGATACCAAATTCCCCGCTTTCCGAGATCAACGCGCTCGATAAATGCATCGTAGCCCTTAGCCTTCATGCGGGAAAGCTCTGATAAAGCTGAAGAACGCTTTTGATAAGAACCGGAGTGGACTGTAAAAAATGGTGCCCTGACGGGTTCAGGCGTTACCGGCACAACAGCTTCGGCCTCTACCGGTTCAACCTGCGTTGCGGTTACAACCTCAGTAAATGGCTTTACAACTTCACCCTCACCAGCGACAGCCGCTTCAGATGCAACAGGAATTTCGGATTCCGCCTCTGCAGATGGCTTTACAGCTTCACCCTCACCGGCGACAGCCGCTGCAGCAGATACAACACTTTCAGCCTCTTCAGATGCAACCAAAATTTCGGATTCCGCCTCTGCAGATGGCTTTACAGCTTCACCCTCACCGGCGACAAGCGCTTCAGCAGATACAACACTTTCAGCCTCTTCAGATGCAACCAAAATTTCGGATTCCGCCTCTGCAGATGGCTTTACAGCTTCACCGTCACCAGCGACAAGCGCTTCAGCAGATACAACGCTTTCAGCCTCTTCAGATGCAACCAAAATTTCGGATTCCGCCTCTATAGATGGCTTTACAGCTTCACCCTCACCAGAGACAAGCGCTTCAGCGGATACAACGCTTTCAGCCTCTTCAGGTACAGCCGGAATTTCGGATCCCGCTTCAGAAGATGATTCAACAATTTCCACCTCATCTTCAATCACAGGCTCAGTAGTAACAACAGCTTCAGAAGTTCCTCTAACTAAGGGTGCATCACTATCTGAGGTGACCGTAAAAAAATAGTATCCGCCAGCAACGAATAAAATAACAATCAAGACAATCATAAAAACCGGGCTTCGCTTGCGCTCCGGGGCGTCCGACATGGCAACTGCGGCTGCGGCTTCATCATAACCCAATGAAATCGGCGCACTCTCATCTGCTGTGTTCTCTGCAGGTGAATCAGTTGAAGTATCCTTATCAAAACTATCAAAAAATGCAAAATCATCATCGAGACTAACCGGCTCTCCACCTGCAGCCGGCTGTTCTTCAACCGGGCTTTCAGACGTGGCAATGCTCTCCCTGATTGAATCCAGCACATCATCTACTGAACCGGAACCAGCCTGCACAGATTCAGTCATCAGGGGTTGTTCATCCACCTCCTGCTGCACATCGGGCTGTTCAAACAATTGAGGCTCTTCACTACCGCCGGATGAGGCCGATGGCCCATCTGTGGTCGCACAATCAGGCTCATAATCCTTCAGTACAAATGCTTCTTCCTCTGCAATGCCAACTGGTGATGTTCCAGAGTCAGGATCTTCAGAACTGGTGGTATCCTTGAAAATTTCTTCAGAAGCTGGCTGCTCCTGCTGGCTCTGGTTGATCAACGCGCTGTCGTCTACATGACTGTCAGTCAGCGGCGCACCACACACCGGGCAGGTATCCTTATCGTCTCCCTTGATTTCAAGCTCACACGTAGTACAGTACATAGCAATACTCCTTGCATGTGATTTTATAAACTTTTTATTGAAATTTTTATAAGACTACACTTTTTAAAACCTAACAAAAACATCCTGCCCCCGTGCTTGCTTCTATCAGCAGACCCATCTCAAACACGGCCTTTTATTCTACGCCAAAACAACCCTTAACCGGACGAGGTATGGGTACAAAACCGAAAAACTACATGTTCTGCAACCCCGAGTCCGGCACAATGCCGGTAATATCTTCCTTGTTAAGGTCAAACAGCATTTCGCGCTTGCCCTGATATTCAACGGTATAGGTTCGCTCCTGCGTTACCGTACCGATCACTGCGGCCGTAATTTTTTTGGATGCAAACATAGCAAGCACCTCTGCGCTTGTCTTTTTATCGACACACAATACAAAACCATAACTTAAAAAAGCTTTCAGCCAGTCTATCAGGCTGAAAGCTTCCGGCTTAGGAATACGATCAATATTTATATGAGCGCCGGTCTCAGAAGTTTCCATCATGAGAGCTATTGTACCAAGCAAACCGGCATTACTGACATCCTTGGCAGTTGAGCACAGTTTCTGTTCAGCCAGTTGCGGGAGCAATTCAAGCCTTTCAAGAACCTGCGGCGTTTTTTTTCCGGAGTTGGTGTCCCAGGACAAAACCGGTTTGCACTGATAACCTTTGCCGTCCATGTCAACCGCAAAGATAATATCCTGTCCGGCAATAGCATTATTACTGCGCAACAGGCGCTGCGCTCTGCCCATAATTGCCACGGAAAGCTGTTTTTCAGCGGTATCCGGATGTAAATGACCACCCACCATCGGAACCCTGAATTTTTCGCAGCCTTTACGAATACCCCTGACGATATCATCAAGACTGCCGTCCGCCGATGCTCCGATCACATTGACCATAGCAAGAGGGCGCCCCCCCATGGCGTATATGTCATTAACACTGGCCATGACAGCGGCTTTCCCGGCTCCGTACGGATTGGCATCAATCAAGCCGGACCAGATGCCGTCAACTGCCAACAAAAGATACTCGCCATTATAATATACTGCCGCTGCATCTTCACCAAAATCAGCAACTGTGTCCCCGAAATCTGTAACCGTCTGCAAAATATTGGTTACACGATAGATATCGCGCTTACGGGTAAGCCCTGGATACGTGCGAATCTGCTTTATGATCTCCTTCAGCATAATAATCTCCTGATCACTGTTACAAAACTGCCTCCATCAACTGATGAGGCCGGTTGCGAATCAGGGTTAATGCCCCGATTGCGACCCAGTTCAATGTTTTAAAAAAAGCAACGTTCTCTTGTTGAACAAACGCCCTGAAATGCGTTGCGCCTTCACGCCGCACACGCTCAACGCAGGCCTGTATGAGCAGGCGCCCTGCCCTGCCGCGGTATCTCTTCAACACCGCAAGGCGTCCGCCCCACCATATCCCGTCACAATCACGATATATGCGCACAGTCCCGATAATTTCATCATGCCGCAGGGCCGCGTAGTGAATCGCCTGCTCATCATGCTCATCACGGTCATCGGTCTCAAAAATTTTCTGCTCTTCGACAAATACCTTCCTGCGAATCGCGAAACAGGTTTCACGTTCACCATGACCTGCAACTTCACGACAGTACAGTGACCTCATGGCCCGTCATCCTCAAACAGACTCAAACATGAACACGCACCGCAGCGAACGCAGCCGGCACGTACCACCTTCGAGGTCATCCCATACTCCTTCAATAAAACTGCAACAGCGCTGTACAGCTCTACCATAACAGACGCTGCGGGTGGGCGCTGGTTGCCCAGCGGTGTGCCGGGAACGGGTCGCAGCGGCAGCACATACGGGTACACCCCCATCCGACACAACTGACGTGCACCGTCAATCAGGCTTGTAGCGGATTCCCCAAGACCGGCAATTAAAAAGCTACTCACCTGATTTACACCAAACAGTTCCACAGCCTGCTGCCAGGCTGCACGATATCGCTCAAACCCGTAAGCGGCTTTGGCCGGTGCAACGCGCTTCAGGGTTTCAATGCAAAATGTTTCAATATGCAGCCCAATCGTATCAACCCCGGCTGCATGCAGCTTTTCAAGCACAGCACCTGATTCCGGCGGACAAATCTGCATATGAACAGGTAAGCCGGAATGAAGCTTAATCATTCGCACACACTCGACCAGGTGCGCGGTTGCTGCCTGTTCATCCTCACGGCTGCCACTTGTGAGGGTAACGTGCGTTGCCTGTGAGTTCCGGGCTGCATACCCGGCCACTTCAGCCAGTTCCAAGGGCTGCTTATGAAGTACCGTACTTCCTGCTGAAAGCGATAGTCCTATTCCGCAAAACTGACACTGCCTACCTTCGCTTCGATACCGACAATCCTGATACAGTGTCGTAGCAAGGCAGTCACGCCCATGTATAAGAGCAATTTTTTCATAGGGTGTTCCTGATTCGGTGGTATGCCGATAAAGCTCAGGCGTCTCCGGGCTCTGGAGAGCACACAGGCAAGTATCCAGATGATACAATGTAAATCCACCAGCATCATCAGGCGTTGCCCGGTACGGCGATTCAGCCACAAACCAACCGCATGCGGGCACACTCAGGCAATGCCCATCAATGATAATCACCCGGCTGTCTGCAGGTCCGGCCCCTCCGGCACGGCCCGGCATCGTGTCAGGAAAACGTATGCCTGCGCTTTGAAGTTCAACGCACAAACGGCGCACTGCATCCCGGGTCAGCATGGGACCATATCACGCATACCCTCGGCATGCTCACGGTCAAGAAACTTCAATACAGCACGCCGGTAAACATTAAACTCATCACTGGTGACATCACGCGGATATGGTGCCTCAATTCTAATATCATCCCCGACACGTGCAGGCCGCTGGGTCAGACAAATAACCCGCTGACCCAAAAAAACGGCTTCGTCAATATTATGGGTAATAAACAGTACGGTACGATGTGTCTCCTGCCAGACAGAAAGCAAAAATTGCTGCATCTGGCTGCGCGTTTGGGAGTCAAGTGCTCCAAAAGGTTCATCCATCAGCAAAACCTCGGTATTATCAATCAGGCTGCGCGCAATTGCTACACGCTGCTGCATGCCTCCGGAAAGTTCTGCAGGATAATTCTTCTCAAAACCGCACAAGCCGAAACGCTTCACATATTCATGCGCCTGCATGGTGCGTTCACGCTTGGGGACAGACTTCATCGCAAGCGGAAATGCAATGTTGTTAATAACATTAAGCCAGGGAAACAGCGCGTAATTCTGAAATACAAAACCTGTTTTATCACACGCCCCGCTGATCGGGTTGCCATTAAGTTCAATCGTTCCGCGTGTGGGCAGCGAAAGACCGGCAATCAGGCGCAGCAGCGTAGATTTACCACACCCGCTTGGCCCGATGATCGTTACAAACGAACCCGCATCAATCGTAAGGGAAATGTCATTGAGGACGGGTGTTTCACCCGTATCTTCCCGAGGGAAGGACTTATACAAATCGGAAATGATAAGTGCCATATCGTTCAGCTGCGTGAAGGGTTACTCCTGCTCGGAATGCCGCACAATGCAGCGTGCCGCTTCAGGCTGCGCTCGGTTTGCGTATTGCAATAATGCGCTGCTGCAGTTTTTGCAGCAGCATATCCAGGCCAAATCCAACCACGCCGATCATGGCCATACCTGCCAAAACATAATCAGGCCTCTGTATATCGCGGGCAGTCATAATCATATACCCAAGCCCATAGCCACTTTTTACACCGGTAAACTCTGCGGCAACAAGCGTCATCCAGCCAATACCAAGCCCAATGCGCATACCGGTACACACCCCCGGCCAGGCAGCCGGCAGCAAAACACGAGTGAATATACGCCGGTCATCTGCGCCGCAGACCCTGGCTGCATCAATTAACGTCCTGTCTACCGTCAATACACCCGAAACCGTATTGAGTACTATCGGGAAAAAGCAACCCAAAAAAATTATAAATGCTGCCGACTTGAGTCCAATACCAAACCATAGAATCGCAAGAGGAATCCAGGCTAGGGGCGGAATCGGCCGAAACAATTCAATCACCGGCGTGCACAGATTGCGCAGACGCTCAGAACGGCCCAATACAAGTCCGAGCGGCAGCCCCGCAGCAAGCGCGGCCAGAAAACCGCAGCCCACACGCATCAGGCTTTCCAGACAATGGCGGTGCAGCAGATGTCCTACCGGCAGCCCCCGGCTAAAGAGTTCAACCAGAGCCAGCACTATCCTGTGGGGTGACGGAACCCTGATCGGATTGACCAGGCCGCTTGCGCACACGAGCTCCCACAAACCGAGCAAAAGCGCAATACATACATAGCGTTCGAAGCGTTGCGGTATCTTCATAGTCTTTTATCGTTACTTTTTTCGGGTAACAGTCCCAATCCACTATCGACAAGCGCCTGAGCTCAATCCTTTTCCTGTAAATCCTCTTCGGTTGCAGGGGCCTTACCAATGGCCATACAAACAAGTTCCGTAATATCGCGCATTTTTATCGGAGCGTCCATAGCCTGAATGCCGACCTGCAGACCCTGATAGCAAAAAGGGCATGCTGATACCAGCTCGGTCGCCCCGGTTTGCAAAGCGTCTGCAACCCTTTTCTGGGCTATCTGATTCTGCATGTCAGGGTAGCCGGACTTCAATCCGCCCCCGGCTCCGCAGCAGCGTGCATTTTCACGATTGCGTTCCATCTCGACCAATTCTACGCCCGGAATCAGGGAGATCAGTTCGCGTGGTGCATCAAAAATACCGGCATGACGACCCAAATGGCAGGGATCATGATAGGTGATTTTCATATTAAGCGGCTGGGTCAATTTCAGCCTTCCGGCCTTGATCAAATCAACAACGTACTCAAGCGTATGCTTGACCTCGAAATTGAGCTTAGCATGCTTGGGGTAATCCTCCTTAATGGTCTTAAGGCATCCTGCGCAGGAGGTGACCAACGTCTTTATGCCCAGATCGTTAAACTGTTCGGTATTCTCCCTACACAAGCGCTTAAAAGTTGAAGCGTCACCCATGCGCAGCAGCACGCTGCCACAGCACTTTTCCTTATTTCCCAAAAACCCAAAGTCCGCTCCGGCAGCATCAAAAATATTCACCGTATTGATGCCGACCTCTTCCACATTGGTATCATAGGCGGCTGTGCAGCCTACAAAATACAGTACCTCGGCCTTGTTCTTACTGATGTCTTTGGGCACTGTGTTGATGCGCTTTTTCTTCTTGGCGACCTTGGTCCAACGGGCGCGCGAACTACGCGGCTGTCCCCACGGGTTATCATAATTTTGGGTCTTCAATACAAGGTCCTTCTGATTTGGCAGGGGCCCGAATCCGGTATCAACGATACACTCACGAATCCGCTCCCAAAGCTCAACAGTATCAATGGCAACAGGGCACACATAATGGCACTGCAGGCAGGTGCTGCAGGCATACAGGTCTTTTGCAAAATCAGTGATTTCCTGGTTGGTAACCTGCTTTCTACCTAACAATTTACCAAGTGGGCTGCCGGCGTTGAACACGCCGTGCTGACGCCCGATAATATCGCGAAACTGCGTTGCGCGACCGCGCGGCGTCAACGATTCACGCTTATCCTGATCATAGGCCGGACACCAGTTGGAACACTCACCGCAGCGGGTGCAGGCATCAAGTTCAAGCATCTGACGTGCACTGAGCTTTTCAATCGGCAACTTCGGGGCAGGTGCCTGCGCTGAGGTGTCAGGCTCCACAGGCGCTACTGCAGCAGTGTTCTCAGACTCCGCAGACGGTGCTGAAACTGTGCTGTCAGACTCCACGGACGTCACCGGGGCTGTATCATTAACAACGGTATCAGGCTGTTCCTGAATATCGCTTTCATTCATCATCTCTTTATTTTCATTTTCCATGGTACTCTTCCTCCCTTATGATCTTTCCGAAGCATCCAGTACAATTTCAATCGGGCTAACAAATATATGCCAGGCCTTGCTGAACGGTATGAACGCGATAAAGATAAACGATGCACCCGCGTGCACCCAAACCCAGAATGTATAACTCATGTCACCGATACCGACAGCCTGCATGCCCTGAGACAGCAGCATTCCGGCGAATGAATACCAGGCCACATCAGCATACTGAGGATCCATCAGCCGGAAAGCCTCGCTCATAAAACCGGTCAACCCGATCACGGTTAGCAGCACGAGTGAAGTCGTGTCCTTGGCGATAGTTTCAAGCTGCTGCACTCTAAAAACATAACGGCGGCTCAAGGCAATGAGCAAACCCAGCAACAGGGTGACCCCAAACAGATCGCCCCATACATCCAGCACACGGGCACCACCGCCGTGAAAAAAAGACTGCGCCAGGAACGAATCGGGAGCTGAAAAATGGCTGATAAGTGCCATCAGCGAGGTTTGTGCAAGCAGTCCCATGAACCCGATAAAAATACAGAAATGCATGAGCCAGCGCACAAAGCTGATTTTAAGAATCTGGACCTGAAAAATAACATCCGTAATAAAAGCCTTGAACACAGCCGCAAGGCTGAGCTTATGGTGCAGGCTTTTGGCTTTACCCTTGCGCCACAGTGCGACCGTGGTAAAAATTCCGGCAAAACACAGCAACACTGCAATAACGGTCAGCGTGTACAGCACCGCCGTGGCTTCAAAGTACAAATACATACGCATTTCTTCCATGTTTCAACCCCCTTTTACGGTTGTTATGAATGATGAACATCTCTACGAACTATAATGTGCGGCGGGTAGCGACTCTGTAATCGATGGTACCGTGCTCGGGAAAGAAACCGGGTCCACCGTTTGTTCGCATGCACGCAGCGCGAAAAAATACATCCCCACAAACGATGCCGCTGATCGGCGCAAATCGCGAAACAGTTCTTCCGCCCGACCGCAGGCTGCGTCCCGGCGCAAATCACGAAGACAAACGGTGATGTGACTGAGCATGTCGGTCAGCTGCTCAACTTCAGCTAAATTGCAGTGGCAATACAGTCCGCGCTGTTCAAGTACACGAGCGCGTTTCCAGATAGTTTCAAGAAAAACCCGAATCTTTTCGGGATCATAAACCTTAGCGCCGATGAGCCACTGATATGCGGATCGCTCCAGAGCAAGGCCCACAATACGCGCATTGCTGACAGCCGCCATGAAGCGACGAAAAAGAACGCGGCTTGCAGTAGGAAAATCATAATTACAGGCACTCTCAAGACGGGCGCCGATGTTCGCCCCGGCAATGCAATCAAAAATAACCTGGTTAGCCTCAGGATAATCAGGATGTTCATAATGCGGTCCAAACAGGTATATAGTGCCACGACCATAGGACTTACGCGCTACAGCAACATTGCCAAAAAGTGTTTCGCGTGCGATTGACTCCTCAACCAAAAACTCAGTTTGATCGTTAAAGTCGGCATAGGTACCCAGAACCTCAATGTCCTCCGAGGCGAGCATAGCTGATCCACCGTAAAGGGGGGCGATCAGCTGCTCTACGGTTTGCGAGCCTGAGCCTGCCCCATACTGCATCACCACTTCCCCGCGAACCGGATGATACACATAGCGACAGCCATACGCTGTACAATATTTTTCAGGGCGCTGCAAAGCTGGCGGCAGACTGCTGGTCAGGTTGGCGATTTTGGCCTGTACGAAATTAAAATAATGCAGCGGCTCAAGCGAAGATTGCAGTAGAAGATATGCTCCGGCACAGGCGCCGATATACGTGCCTCCGCCCAGCAGGAAACGCTCAAGAGCCTGAGCCCCCTGCGAACCCAGAGCAGCAGCTATGGCAAACGTATCTCCGCCGGAGACAAACAAAACATCCACGCCGTCAAGGGCACCGGAGGCTATGTCCCCTTCATCGAGGAACATAACTGTGTAAATATGTTTTCGCTCAAAAATATCAGCAAACCATGTCCATGAATGCGAAGAGCCCTCACCGGTATACACGGCTATGGTTGGTTGTTGTATGCTTTTCATGTCAAGCGTTTCACCAATGAGTAAATAGTGAATGTACAGCTAATTCGCATTTTTACAAAAGAATAAGCTATACCAGAGAATGAGGTTATTTTCAAGTGCTTTTAGGTTGGAGAGTGTCCCTGTGTAACAGGAAACGCGGACCGGGAAGGGAGCGATACTGAGCCGAACAAAAAACAAGAGCCGAGGGCCTCACTGGCCCCCGGCTCTTGTTCGTATATTCATCCATGCTGCCGGCAGCATGTTTCTTTTTTATAGAGCTTGTTTTTCGGGAAGCCCGATACGAGCACTACCCTAGACCGCCTCCTCGTACATATATCCCCGCAGTTCCTGGCTGTCATCCGATACCCGTATCCTGCGCAGGGCGCTTGACTCGATCTGCCGAATCCGCTCACGCGACAGGTTGAACTTTTCACCGATTTGCTCAAGTGTGTGTTCAGGCTCACCCCCTACGCCGAAACGCATGCGTAGAATTCGCTCATCCCGCGTCGAGAGTCCCTTGAGCAGCCGATCCGTTATTTCATTGAGCTGGGTGTTTTCAATCTCAGCAACAGCAGAAACCGGACCCTTATCAGGAATGCATTCGTGTAGATTGCTTCCGTCATCACTAAACGGAGTCTCAAGCGAAATAGGATCCTTACTCAGCTGGAGCGCAAAGTACAGATTGCCGGAATCCTGTAGTGCCTCTTCGGCCACCTCGGTTTGGGAAGAACCTTCAGCACTGTTGCGCATTAGTTTTTTTATCTTTTCATTGATATAAATCGGTACCCGTATTGTTGATGATTTTTCCTCAATAGCCCGGATAACGGTTTGCCTGATCCACCAACTGGCATATGTGCTGAGACGATTACCCAGGCGATAATCAAATTTTTCTATCGATCTGATAAGACCTATATTACCTTCCTGAATCAAGTCAGGTAGTGACAAGCCTCGATTGCCATATTTTTTTGCAATACCGACAACTAATCGTAGATTAGAACTGATCAAATGCTTTTTTGCCTCAAGGGATGCGGCGCTAGAGGCACTATAACGTTTCAAAACAGATAAAAGTGCCCGTCGCGTAGTGAATTTAATACGCGGTTTCAAAAAACCATACAGGCTTCTTACGGCTCCTGTACGGTACAGTTTTAACAAATCGATCCTTCTGCAATACTGCTCCAGAGCGGAGAGAATCTGTTCTTTCTCATGGCCGAGCTTCTTTTTCATATATGCGCTTGTTATCGCCGGACGGGCCTTTGTATCGAGCTCTGCGATTGTACTCACAAAAGCTGTAACCTTGTCCATACTATCAAGAACGTTACGCGCGCCGGAGCTTATCTGAACATTTGTAGCTATCTTACTGCCAATATTCAGCTGCCGATGATCGACGCAGCGTGCAAATGTCTTCACCCATTGCTGTAAAAGGATTGACTTGTCAGATTCAGCCTCATGATACGCCTTAGCAAAAACGTATTCCTGATCGCGGCTCAAGATCGGCCAGTGCTTGACCTCATTGAGATAAGCATACACGACATTGCCGCTGTGAGACTTCTTCGCTCCCGCAACACTCTCAGGTTTTTCGGCTTTTTCATCAGCTTCGCACCTGTCAACAGCTTCCGCAGGTGTTGCGATGTTCAGGCCTGTTTCCTCAAATGTCTCGTTTTGGTTTGTTCCTGGTTTTAAGCTATCCATATCGTTTGCCCCGGATATAGTTAGTATTGTACTAGTAATAATATACAAGGAACATGCCAACATAGAAAATAACTGCTTTATATCTAAAAAGTATCGTAAAAACAAATACTAAAAGATGAAAACAATAAAAAACATTAACTTAACACCAAAGCAATTAATTCCAAAAAGGAATAGCAGCTCATCTATTATAGAATACTTTTTGAGGCTTATTGGAAATCGTTACTAATAAAGGCGAGTACTCTTCGGAAGAAAAAAGCACCGTAGACGTCAATCAGTCGAGACGCACCTGCGGAACCGCGGCTAGCAGTCGGCGGGTATAAGGGTGGGCAGGGTTATTAAACACATCCATGGTGGGGCCACGCTCAACAATGGCGCCCCGGTACATAACCAGAACATAATCGGCTATATAGTCAACCACACCGAGATTGTGCGTTATAAAAAGATAGGTAAGGCTGGACTCACGCTGCAACTCCTGTAACAGCTCTAAAATCTGGGCCTGGATGGAGACATCAAGAGCACTTGTAGCCTCATCACAAACTATCAATTCCGGTTGCACGGCCAAAGCGCGTGCAATGCTGATGCGCTGGCGCTGACCTCCGGAAAATTCATGTGGATAGCGAGTTCTGTAATCCGGGCTGAGCCCAACGCGTTCAAGTAGAGCGGCGACCATATCAAACCGTTCGTGCCGGCTGCGACCGATCCCGTGCGCAAGCATGCCTTCGGCGATGATGTCACCAATGAGCATACGTGGGTTAAGCGACGCATACGGATCCTGAAAAATGATCTGTATTTTTTTACGCATGGTCTTGAGCAAAGTACGCGGACTATCGTAAATACTGGTATTATCAAAAAGTATGCTACCCGTGTCTGGTTTGAGCAACTGAACAAGGCATTTTCCAATAGTGGTTTTACCGCAACCTGATTCGCCCACCAAAGCAACCGTTGTACCGGATGGAATATCAAAATCAACACTGTCAACCGCCTTAAACCATTCACGCTGCCGTTTGAAAAAACTTTTTCTGACGGGAAACTGTACGGTCAGATTGCGAACCTGTAATTTCAAATCCGCATCAGGCACTGAACCGGCCTCCGGTTTAACCTGCCGGTGCTTACGGCTGGGAACAGCATCCAGCAAAAGCTTAGTATAGGGGTGCTGCGGCGCTTTGAACAACTCGCTTGTAATGTTCGTTTCAACAAGAGTGCCGTTTTGCATAACCGCAACCCGGTCAGCCTGCTCGAATACAATACCCAGATCATGCGTTATGAATAGAATTGCCATGGTGCGCTGCAACTGCAGCTCTTTAAGCAACGTCAAAATCTGAGCCTGCACGGTCACGTCAAGCGCGGTGGTGGGTTCATCAGCGATAAGAAGATCCGGATTACAGCACAGAGCCATAGCGATCATTGCACGTTGTTTCATGCCTCCCGAAAGTTGATGGGGATAACTGTTAAACCGTAGGATAGGCTCAGGCATATGTACCTGATCAAGCATATCAAGAGTGATACGGCGTGCCTGCTTACGACTGACCCGCTGATGCGTGAGTACGGATTCCATTATCTGGTTACCGATGGTAAAAACCGGGTTCAAACAGCTCATCGGTTCCTGAAAAATCATTGCTGCCTGCGCGCCCCGTATTTCTCGCATACGCCTCTCCGGCAGGCTTAAAATCTCACAACCGTTCAAACGGATTGACCCGCCTGCATACCTGCCGGCAGGCTGCTGCACCAGGCGCATTATCGCCAGTGCGGTCACGGATTTACCGCTGCCGGATTCGCCGACCAGTGCAAATGTTTCACCACGCCCAATGCTAAAGCTTATGTCATCAACAGCCCGCGTAATACCCTCTGAGGTTTCAAAATTAACCTTCAGTCCGTTGATTTCAAGTACCGGTGTGTTAACGTCCATATAACATCCAAAGCAGTTCAAGGTTTAAGGTTCAAAGTTCGGAGTCTTGAGTTTGGAGCAAAAAAAAGAACACCACACATTGTTTTATGTTTTTTCTCCGAACTCCTAACTCACAACTCGCAAGGGTTCAATGTTTAAAGATTTTACCCTTTCATTCGCGGATCAAGCGCATCACGCAACGCGTCTCCAAACAAGTTTGCCGGCAAAACCAACCCCACCATGCCGACAAAGGCCCCTGCGAGGTTCCACCATACCAATGGTGCACGTGCCAGTTCAAGCCGGGCATTATTGATCATATTGCCCCATGAACCGGTTTCAGGCCCAACGCCAATACCGATATAGCTGAGAATCGCCTCTGAGAGTACCAACCCGCTGAAATTAAGCACCGCAGAAATAATGACAATGTGCATGACATTGGGCAGGATATGGCGCCCGCAGATCACCAGCCGTGGTACTCCAAGTGCCTCAGCCGCTGAAATATATTCAAGCTCACGCAACTTGATCGATTCAGCCCGAATCAAACGACACAGCCCGGTCCAGGTTGTGATACCCATAATAACGCACAGCTGAGTCAGCCCTCGACCAAAAAGCAGCATAAACGCAACCATCAACAGAATGCCGGGAATAGACATCAGTGTTGTATAGATATACTGTATGATGTCATCTATCAAACCGCCGAAATAACCGGAAACAATACCAAACAGCAGCGCAAACGGTATGGCAATCAGCGAGGTAAACACTCCGATGATCAGTGCAGTGCGGATGCCCTTCAGCGTGTTATACAAAACATCCTGCCCGACCTTGTCGGTCCCCAACAGATGGCGCCGGGGGTAATTAAGCGGCGGTGCAGTTCTGACAATTGTTCCGTTATCAAGCTGAATGCTTTCCAGGGTTAACTGCACGGCCGCAAGGGGTGCGGAATACGTTTTTTCAGATGCCGTGCGAATCGGGGTGCACATGCGGTCAAGCAGGCTCAGAGGTGTCGCCTGATACAGGGGTTCGCCGTGAGCATTGAAAACCGGATTACCCCTCGCATCCGTGAGCGAATCACGCCACACGATACTGTCAAATACACCTGCTGAAGCGTACAAACACAACACGGCAAACGACAAACAGGCAAGCTTATTTCTCATAAGCGACCGTTTCGCTGTCGGCCAGTAAGGCTGGCGCACAAACCAGGCGCACAGTGAAAACACCGCGGCCAAAAGGAGAAAAACAATCGAGTTCTGTATAACAATGCTTAGCATAGGTTCAGTATTTCAGACCATTATATATACGCATAATTCCCCCTGCCCTGTTTCAACCCAACCTCACACGAGGATCAACCAAAGTGTAGCTGATATCGGTCAGCACCAACCCGGCAACATTCAACACAGCCCCAAGATATACCATCGCCCGGACCACAGAAAAATCCTGGGCATTAATCGCCTCAAGCGTATAGCCTCCAAGACCCGGTATGGCGAAAAAAGCCTCCATCAGCAGGCTACCGTAAAACAAAAAGGGGATTGTCATGACAACACCGGTCAAAATCGGAATCATGGCATTTTTAAGCACATGCTTAAACAACACCCGCACCTCGGACAGACCCTTTGCCCGGGCCGTACGAATATAATCATTGCCGATCACTTCAAGAAATATAATCCGGTAAAAACGCACCCCGACTCCGATCCCTGACACGACGCCGATAATAACCGGCAGCAAAATAAACTTAAACATGCCCACCCCGCTCTCATAGCCAGAAATTGGAACCAGCCGCAGACAGATCGCAAACAAATACTGACCTCCGATTATGTAAAAAAGGGCAGAGATAGACATAGTGATGACACACAGTATCAGCGCCCAGTAATCAAGATAGGTTGCGCGATAGAAAGCTACAATCAGCGAGAAAGTAATATTAACAAGAAGTCCAAGAATGAAGGCAGGCACTGCTATCGCCAGACTGGGAAGCATACGCAGCTTGATCTGATCACCAATTGATATTCCGGTACGGTCTGAATTGCCAAAATCAAATATAAACAGACGCACGGATTTAGCAAAGAAAATTGTATTCGTCAACTGTGCTATACCGGCTGCTTCAGTGTTCAAAAAAAGCGGCAGGTGATATCCGTTTTCCTGTTTCCAGTTTTCAATAGCTGCCTGGGTAACGTTTTTATTCCCCAGAATAGTGCGGGCCATATCATCTGGTGAATTAACCACAAAAAATAAAGAAAATATCAGCACGTTCACCCCGATCAGGATCGGTATGGCGTAGAGTATCCGGCGAAGAACATAGGAGATCATGGCCGATGCTCCCGTTTCCAGACGAGTATAACGGCTGGCATGCAGACAAGTACAAGAAGCAACCCGAACAACACCACCGGCCAAATGACGGGTCGGTTCCACTCCTGACGCTGACTGGCACGCAGATCACCATCAATACGCTTGTATTTCAAGTTATTGCGGCCCATCAGGTTAGGCTTCGCGTTGCGATACCATTCATGGTACAGGCTGTAAGCCACGGGGAAATACCCAAAGTTCAGCGGCGCATCATGCTGCAAAATCGTCTGAATCCGGTCAATAATCTCCTGGCGCTCAGGCGTGTTGTCCATGGTCTCCATGCGACGAAACAGCTGATCAAACCGCTCACTGACATAGCCCGTGGTGTTCTCAACACCATGGCCGTGACGGGCGTTGGGTCCGTAGAGCAGAAACAAAAAGTTTTCCGGATCAGGATAGTCGGCATTCCAGCCCCAGCTAAAAAACTGAAAATTGCCGGAATTTATTTTATCCTGAAACCGGTTGTAATCGGTGGTGTTAATCTCCAAATTTATATTAAGCTTACGGAACTGCTTGATGATCCAGTTGATATAGGGTGCATACGATGATCCGGTCAGCATGTTATCAAAGCTAATGGTGAGCTGACGGCCGTCAGGACCGACACCGTTTGGATAACCGGCCTCTACCAACAAACGTCGGGCCTCTTCAATTGATTTCCTGACCGGCTGCTGCCGTGCTGCATCCCAGTCGTACACATACGGATTCATGCCCTTACGGCCCGTCTGGTAACCAAAAATTCCGGGGGGAATAAGGCCATTGGCCGGGATGCCGCGTCCATTGCTAAAAATATCGAGATGCTCCTCAATATCAATCGCAATGCTGATCGCGCGGCGCAGCTTGCATTGTTTTTCATCCAGCCCGCCGACAACGTTGTCGCGCATGTTAAAGCCGAAATACATGATGCTTGCGGTCGGGGCGGTTATAAGATCGATACCCTTGTCCTTAAGCGTATCAGTCAGGTCCGCCCCCTGCTCTGTCATGGTGACAGCTTGGTCGAAACTGTCTGAATTAATCCCGGATAAATCATAGTATCCCTGCAAAAACTTGTTCCATGCAGTGATGTATTCTGGCTCAAATGTATACACGGCCTTATCAATAAAGGGCAGAGCACTGCCGGCATCAATCAGAAGTCCCCGGGACATGTCACCCGGTTCACCTTCATGCGGGTAGCGCTCAATGCGATAATAAGGATTGCGAGCCAGGATGATCTCCTTGTTGGGCCGGTAAGTTTCAATATAGTAGGCGCCGGTACCAACAGGGAAACGATCAAGCGTGATTCCTCGTTCAATTAGGGCCGCCTGCCCGTAAAAACTGAGGGCCTCATGCGGCATAGGCGCGAAAAAAGGCATGGCCAGCCAATATTTAATTTGCGGATAGCGCCCTTTGATAATAATGCGATACGTGTAGCGGTCGACCACTTCAACACCCGGCAACTCGACCAAAGCGTAATCAAGAAGGATGGGGTTTTGCTTCTCATCCCCGGTTTGATTGTAAAACAGACCGGCTGCTTTGCGGCGTGCGGAGCGTTCTTTCGCCAAGAGATCCCGCAGCTCTGCCTGACAGCGATCAAGCCCAAGAATATACTTGGTCATTGTACTCATAATCGGGCAGTTAAGCCGGGGATCTGCCATGCGCTTTATTTGCAGGGCATAATCGGATGCTACAAGTTCACGTGTTCCGGTTTGTTTGAAATCGCTGATCTCTAAAAATCCGGCCGTGTCACTATCACTGAGTTGGTGGTAAAGCAGTTCTTCCCTCAGATCACGCGCGAAACAGGGATGAGGCTGATAAAGAATGCCCGGCTGAAGTGTTATTTCATAAACAGTTTGAAGTGAGACCCCAGTGCCGCGCACGCTAACTGCCGGCATACACGTAGTCGTGAGCGGCTGCAATTCATAGGGTCGCTTTAGAAAATGAAACTGCAGAGGCGGTTCATATACCTGACAGACAAACACCGCCTCGTCTGAACTGTAAGATTGCACCGGATCAAAGTGCTTGGGAGCAGCCATAAACGTAGAATAAAAATAATTTGCCCGGCTATCCACATCGCCATGGGGGTTATTCGGCGGATTGCCACAGCCACACAAAGCCAGCAGCGCGATAATCACGACAGCCTGCAGTATGTTCTGAATTCTGGTCTGGCATTGAGTGTACATATGTTAATGGAGGCCCGGAAATAAAACCTTAAAAAAAGATGACCTCGTAAAGAGTCAAGAAAAACCGTGACAAGCGCTTGTAAAAAATTCGCGGGCAAGGCGCGCAAATCTGAAGGAATAAGGCGTACATGCAGTACGCCGCAATGACTAAGGATGCAGCGCACCGCAGCATCCGGACTTTTTACGAGTGCGTCAAAATATGTCTGCTGAGAAGATAAAAAGCTCGGCATCAGAATCCTGCCAGGCATCAGGACTGAGCCCGGCCTTCCGACAGGTCTGACTGAGAAATGTCTGACGGTTCCAGCCGAACTGCACAGGCACCTGCGGCAGCAGCAGCCCTGAGGCATGCCCTTTTCGGATCATCAGGCCATGGGTACCGACTTCAACACGCTCAGTATCAGTAATTTTTTCAAAAGGCGTCAGCACTGAAATTTCGATTTCCAGACCATCAAGTTCTTCAACTGCCAGCGGCTCAAAACGCGGATCATGAAACGCTGCCGAAAGGGCCATTTCCTGCACCGCTTGTGCCAGCGGCGCAACAGCCTCAACATAGCCAATACAGCCCCTGAGCATTCCCCGGCGATGAAGAGACACAAACGCGCCCGTCTTCCGGCATAGCGCATCTGTCTCAGCTGGAATCCCGGGCAGTGCTTCACCCCTGGCCCTGGCCCTGATAGTTTTGCGCGCAAATTCACTCAGCGTCTTTTTTTCTTTCAGGCTGAGCCCTGACTGCATTCTGTTTTGAGTGTCTGCCATATCCTCCGGCGCCCCCGTAAGTATCCTTAAACTTTTATGAACAATCTATAACGTATTCAAAAAAAACAGACAAGGATTTTCCGTGCTGCCTAAACAAGCTTGGCAAGCACACGGCTACCCGCTATACTGATTTTGGACAAACCAAGCACCTCATTCACAGGGCCTTGAAGAAATGTTTTTACCGGCAACCAAAAAAGAAATCAACGCGCTTGGATGGGACACCCCAGACATAATCCTGATCACGGGTGATGCCTACATCGACAGCCCCTATATCGGAGCGGCAGTTATAGGCCGCGTGCTGGCTGACAGCGGATACCGCGTGGGGATTATCGCACAACCGGATATAAACAGTTCCGATGATATTATGCGTTTGGGCGAGCCTAAACTGTGCTGGGGCATAACCTCCGGCAGCGTTGATTCCATGGTGGCTAATTATACTGCCCTGAAAAAAAAACGTATGCGCGATGACCTCACCGCAGGAGGACTTAACACCCGTCGTCCTGACCGTGCGCTGATTGTCTACAGTAATCTTATCAGGCGCTACTTTAAAACTACCGTACCCATTGTACTGGGCGGCATTGAGGCCAGCCTGCGACGCATAGCCCATTACGATTACTGGAGCAACAACATACGCCGCTCAATCCTGTTTGACGCCAGGGCCGACCTGCTTGTGTACGGCATGGGCGAGCGCGCCATGCTTGCCATTGCACAAAATCTCAAAGCAGGCGATCCAACCGACACTATCCCCGGCCTGTGCCGTATCGGAACAGAAGCACCGCAGGATTTTACAGAACTACCCTCATTTGAAGAAGTTAAGAACGATGACCGTGCATTCGAAGACATGTTCAAACTTTTTGCCCGCAGCAGCAAGCACGTATCCGGGCAGGGTTTTGTTCAACAGCACGCAAAGCGCTATTGTATCCACAACCCCCCGCAGCCACCTCTGACAACGCAGGAACTGGATCACGTTTACAGTCTGCCCTATGAACGCACCGTACACCCATGCTGCGCACAACACGGTACTGTGCGAGCAATGGATACGATCCGCTTCTCCATTACCTCCCATCGCGGCTGCTACGGAGGCTGTAATTTTTGCGCGATAGCCCTGCATCAAGGCTCAACAGTTGTGTCCCGAACAGCGGAGTCAATCAGGGCCGAAGCCGCCCACCTTGCCAAGCATCCTGACTTTAAGGGATATATCAACGATGTGGGTGGACCTACTGCCAACATGTACCAAATTGCATGCAGTAAACGCGGTGCATGTGCCCGCCGCAGCTGCCTGTTTCCTTCAGTCTGCACGGAACTGCGGCCCGATCACGCGCCTCAGATAAAATTGCTACGAACGCTTAAAAAAATCCCCGGAGTGAAAAAAGTATTTGTAGCCTCAGGAATCCGATACGATCTGGTAATGGCTGATAAGAAAAATGGAGAGGCCTACCTTGCAGAAATAGTTAATCACCATGTGTCCGGCCAGATGAAAATCGCGCCTGAACATTGCGTCCAGCCTGTTCTTGCCGCCATGGGCAAACCTGCGGCCACACCCCTGCTCCAATTCTGCAACCTTTTCAAAGAACTCAATACCAGGGCCGGGAAAAAACAATTTCTCACCTATTATTTCATTGCGGCCCATCCCGGCTGCACCCTGCAGGACATGCAGACCCTCCGGGACTTTTCCGCCCGCAAGCTCAGGCACTTTCCTGAACAGATACAAATTTTTACTCCGACCCCCTCCACATTCTCAACCCTGATGTACTATACCGGCCGCGATCCATTCAGCGGCGAAGCCCTTTTTGTCGAGCGCGACATGCATCGCAAGCAACAGCAGAAGAACCAGATTCTGCACCATGGAAAAGGCAATGGCCCTCGACCGGGAAAGACCGGAAACTTCCACCAGAAAAAACAATAATCTGCACTGCAGTCAGGAGTCGGGAGTTAGGAGTTAGGAGAAAAAACATAAAACAATGCGTGGTGTTCTTTTTTATACTCCAAACTCAAGACTCCGAACTTTTTTTAGCTTTTGACCTTAAACCTCGAACTTTGAACCCTTGCGAGTTCAGGATAAGTACATTCAATAATCCAAGACCTAGGGGCAGACCCGTATGCCGAATTTTAACTTGTTACCACATTGTATAAAAAATCTTTTTATCAGGCTGTTCAAAAAGGGTTAGATGCAAGGCACGCGAAGTCATGAGGAATGAGGCGTACTTTCCCGTACGCCGCAATGAAGAATGATGAGCGGAACGCAGCAGATAGCCATTTTTCAATAGCCTGCTAATGCCCCCCAAGCCAAGTAATAGAATGCGCCCCCCCGCCGTGACCAAGATGTTCCTGCAGCACAGGCAATGCAGCGCGCAGTCCATCATCAAGCTGCCAGGGCGCATTGATAATCAACATACCACAACCGTTCAACCGATCCGGAACTAACTCCGGAAACACAATCAGTTCAGAGGCCAGCATCCGCTCAAACCCGGCCCTGCGGCAATCATCATAAAAAACATCAATTACTTTTCGATCCTTTATCGGGAACCAAACCGCATACACACCGGTTGCAAAACGCTTTACAGCCTCGTTAAGGCCTTCAACAATCAACTCAAATTCATTTTCAACCTCAAACGCAGGATCGATCAAGATTAAACCGCGGCGCTCAGAAGGCGGCAAAAATGCTTTCAAAGCCCTATAGGCATCCTGATGATGCACACTCACCTGCTGATCACCGGCAAAGGTATTTCGCAATTCCCGGGCATCATCAGGATGTAATTCTGAAAGCACCAGCCTGTCACCGGACCGAAGGAAGTAGCGTGCAATCCAGGGAGAACCCGGATACCAGTCCGGCAAAACTCCTGCATCGAATACCCCCCCGCACTTTCTCACTGCATCAAGATAAGGTGCAAAAATTTCCGGAAGGTTCCCCGCTTTCAGCAACGCGCCAATACCGCCCTGAGATTCACGTGTCTTCAGGGCCTCCTCAGACGCCAGATAATACTTCCCGATTCCGGCATGAGTATCCAGCACGCACAAGGGGGTCTCCTTACGCATGAGCTTTTGCAAAAGCAGCGTCAACACGACGTGCTTCATAACGTCTCCAAAATTTCCGGCATGATATATATGGCGGTAGTTCATAATCCTGTGGGCATTATTTGATAAAAAATGAATCCACTACTAAAATAAGATAATTGACAAATACATTCAAACAAAATATTACTCGTTCAAGAATACAGTGCTTTAAATTATTATATAAATATACAATAAATAAATTGTTTTGCTGTGGACTTTTTACGGGTTAAATAATCCACTAGAACCAGTCACTCTTGTGGGGCTCCATTCTAACGTGGTTCAAGATAGTCCATACAGTTTAGTCATGAGATCGGGGAACTCCTTGTCTATCACGTACACTATTGACCAGAAACGCCAACTGATTCTCACGAGAGTCAGCGGTGACCTTACCATTACCGAAACAATTGAATACTTTGACCGTCTGCAACAGGATTCTGATTGTCCTAACAAGGCGATTGAGATGGTTGATTTCACCGAGGTAACTGACTTCAGTATTCACTATGGTGATATGCGCATTATTACTCAAAAATTTCAAGGGACCAAAACAACAAAAAAAATTCTGGCAACCATTTTCAATTGCCCCACTCCCTTATCTTATGGAATTGGCCGGATGCTGCAGGCGCTCCATGAGACCGTTAACGAACAGTACCATGTCGCGATTACAAAATGCGAACAAGAGATGATTGAATACGTTGAGCGCTTACGAACTAACATGCCAATTCCAGATAATGCAAAATAGCCTTACATACTATAACCAGACACAAATAAATATAAACATATGGCTATCAATCTTATTTAAACTAATTGATTGATTTAAATTGGATTCAAATAAGCTGTGGCAATCATAAAGCCAAGCACGGAATTTGCACCAGCGACTATGCTTCCAAAACCCTTGAACTCGTAAGAACTCTGTGTCTTGACAAAGACCCTGCTAACGCATAGTGTGGTGCAGCTTTACAATAATACATGCAGGGACCAACGCCATGGCTACACACAATAAAACCAGTCGTTTTGATGCCTCTCGTTTTTTTCTCAAGGATACCATCCGCCGACAAATCGATTTTCGAGAAACCGATCAAAACCGTGGCAAACCGGCGCCCCCTCTGCAAAAGCCCTGCCCTGACGATACCGAGCGCATAGCCCTTCCTGACGGCCGGGCATCCCTTGAAAAGACATGCAACCTGACTTTGGCTGATGCTATAAAGCAGCGAGAAAGCGTGCGCTCATTCAGCAACGCACCGCTCAGTCTTGAAGAACTCTCATCTGTACTGTGGGCGGCCCAGGGCGTTCGTGAAATGCTCAGCCCTGAATGCGCCCTGCGTACCGTGCCATCAGCCGGTGCTCGTCATTCATTTGAAGCCTATGTTGCGATCTGTAAGGTAGAAGGGCTGCAGCCCGGCCTCTATCGCTATCTGCCGCTTGACGGCGCACTGGCGCAACTTTACACTGATGAGCACATTGGGCAAAAGGCTGCAGATGCATGCCTTAACCAACAATTTGTTGCCACTGCTGCCGCGACATTCTTCTGGACCGCGATACCCGCCCGCATGGAATGGCGCTACGATCTGGCTGCGCATAAAGTTATAGCCATCGATGCCGGCCATGTCGCTCAAAACGTCTACTTGGCCTGCACCGCCATAGGCGCAGGAGCCTGTGCAATTGCAGCCTACGATCAGGAAGCCTGCGATGACCTGCTTTGTATTGACGGAGATGAAGAATTCACGCTCTATATCACAACCATCGGAAAACGCTGAAACATATGCCTGTTAGCGCTAGTTTTGTGGTATATAGGAAAAATGAATAAAGCAGGTGAATTTGCGAACCTAAAGCTGACTGCAAACCAAAACCACCGGATAGTATGACCACAAACGACAAAAAACAAAAAATACTTATTGTTGATGACGACCCGGTCACAGTGCTGCTGCTTAATGAACTGCTGTGCTCGGAGCATGAACTCCATTTTGCCGAAGGCGAAGACACGGCCCTCAAAATAGCGATTGAGCATGATGTCGACCTGATACTCCTTGATATTATGCTTCCTGGGACTGACGGATATACCATCTGCCGCACGTTAAAAAGAAATGCCGAAACCTCAGCCATACCGGTCATTTTCATCAGCGCCAAATCTGAAACCGACGATGAGGTCAGAGGGCTCGAAGCGGGCGCGGTTGACTACATCACAAAACCAATCAGTGCCCCTAAAATACTCGCGCGCGTTAGAACACACCTCGAATTAAAACGTTACCGTGATTTACTTGAAGATCTTTCTAATATTGACGGCCTGACAGGCATTGCCAACCGACGTCGTTTCGACGCAATGCTTGCGCATGAATGGAGCCGCTCAATGCGCGCGCAAACCAAACTCTCGCTAATCATAATCGACATAGATCATTTCAAAGAATACAACGATCTCTATGGACATGCTACCGGTGATACCTGCATAAAAAAAATAGCCCAGGCACTGCGGCGCGGACTTCTACGAACGACAGACTTGGCCGCGCGCTACGGCGGCGATGAGTTCGCCTGCATTCTTCCGGAAACAGACGCACCGGGAGCTGCCATCGTTGCGCGCATGCTGCACGAAGCTGTCGAACGTCTTGTAATCCGCCATGTCCATCAGGCGGCTGGCGGCATAGTCTCGGTCAGCATGGGAATTGCCACCGCAGAGCCCACCGCCGGAACAGAGGTTCTATCGCTGATTGAATCGGCCGATGGCTGTCTGTATGATGCGAAACACGAAGGCCGTGATCAGACACGCAGCATAGATCTGGGCAGACTCACCTGCTGAACTAAAACCTCTCAGGGCTGCCGCCCGTTCTCCCCGCCAAGCGGTAAAAAGAAAATCATCAGCATACCCGGAACAGTCAACCCCAGAACAAGCACAAAAAAAGCAGTGTAGCCGAGCCATTGCTGCAGGTAACCGCTCAACATGCCGGGGATCATCATGCCCAACGCCATCAAACCGGTAGAGATTGCAAAATGCGTTGTTTTATATGGGGCCCGGGCAATATACATGAGATACACACTGAATGCAGTGAACCCAAGTCCGTATCCGAATTGTTCGCAGGCTACAAGCACATAGACCAACCAGGCTTCAGGGCTTACGGCAGACATGTAGATATACACCAGATCGGGCGCGTTGAGCATGATGGCCATGGGCCACATGCAGCGCTTTAACCCAAAGCGCGCGATCAGCCATCCGCCCGCAAGCCCTCCGACGGTCAGGCTCAGCATACCTGCGGTTCCGTATGCGTAGCCGACCGCCTTTGTATCAAACCCCAGGCCGCCTTCTGCAGCTCCATCGAGCAAAAACGGTGAGGCCATTTTAACCAGCATAGCTTCACCCAGCCGATAAAATAAAATAAACAGAACAATACGCGCTATTCCAGACTGTGTAAAATAACTCTTAAACGCAGCCGTAAAGTCGCGCCTGCGCATGGCCGTTTCTGCGCTGCGATCTTCCCCGGGCCGCGGCAGGCACTGCAGATGAAACAAGCAGGCAGCGCTGAAAACCACGGCCGGGATGAACATGGTCAGCATCCAGCTCAAAGGTATAGCGCCGGTCTTTTCCTCTAGGCTGCCGGCACAGACTACCAACAGGCCCTGTCCGCACAAGAGCGCCAATCGGTAGAAAAGTGAGCGTACACCAATATAGAATGCCTGCTGGTTGCGGTCGAGGGCAAGCATGTAATAACCGTCCACAGCGATATCCTGCGTGGCAGATATAAAGGCGATCATGATAAACAACGTGAGGGTCAGCGGTATAAAAAAAGGTGTTGGTATGCTCAATGCAAGCACAGCAAACAGACCCGCCATGATAAACTGAGTAGCGATAATCCAGTAGCGCCTGGTTTTCTTTATATCAACCAGCGGACTCCAGAACATTTTCAGGATCCAGGGCAGATACAAAATACTGGTCAGCCCAATAAACTCATTGGACATGCCCATACGCTTATACAGGATCACTGAAACAGTATTGACAATAATGTAGGGAAGGCCTTCGGCGAAATACAGCGAGGGGATATAGAGCCAGGGCAGGCGTGATGATCTCATGACGGCTTCCGTTTTCATAGGGACACGGCACAGTCGTTACATCTGACCGTTGCACGCATGTCTATCGATAGTAACCTATAGATGCAGGTTCGCAGGCGTACCGCACATATACCACGTTTGATGCATATCGAAAAAATAATTACACGTCAACTATACGCCATACAGCCTCTCTTCTCAGAGGGCTGAACTTTACCTGTTGCCAAACCGTAATCATTGTACTACATACAAACCAGACAAGCCCAAAGGAGTTCAAGATACATGCGCAAATCAACCCTTGCCGGATCCTGGTATCCGGGTGAAAAACACACGCTCAGCGAACAGATAGAATCTTTGCTGCTGCAGGCTGATACACCGGATATGAAGGGGCGCCTTTTCGGACTCATCGCACCGCATGCCGGCATTCAGTTCTCCGGTCAGGCGGCAGCCTGTGCCTACCGTTTGTTGCGCGGCCGCGATATCAATCGCGTAATCCTTATCGGGCCATCACACTATCAGGGATTTAGCGGCCTTGCTGTCTCCGGCGTTGATGCATATGAAACACCCCTTGGCAGGATGAGGGTCGACCAAAAACGAGCCGGGATTTTGGCAGCACTACCCCTATTTCAAGGCCCCAGTATTGCTGAACTGCCGGAGCACTCACTTGAAATGCACCTGCCGTTCCTACAAACCGTACTGCCCGATTGTGAACTACTTCCACTTGTGGCAGGGCATCTTTCCCTGGATGATTGTGCGAATGCTGCCCGTGAATTGACACAGCTAATGGACAGCCGCACCATTGTAGCGGTAAGTTCAGATTTCACCCACTACGGTCAACGCTTCGGATACCTGCCTTTCAAAGAAAATGTACGCGAAAACCTGCACGCGCTCGACTCCGGGGCCATCGATTGCATTCTAAAAAAAGACTGCGGCTCTTTTTTGGAATATGTGGCTAAAACAGGAGCAACAATTTGCGGATCAAACCCTATCGCCCTGCTCCTGCAGATGCTGCCGCCCGAATCATGCGGAAGCCTCTTAACCTACTATACCTCCGGCGACATTCTCGGAGATTATTCCGAAACGGTCAGTTATGCCTCAATTGTTTTTATGAATGGGAACTGCACCTGAGCCGAGTCTTCGTAGGGATATCCTGCCGCAAAGCCGGTTTTTCAGACAGACGCAAGCAAACCGGTCTTCAGTTCTCAGCGCCCCTCCGGATTTTTCGATACGTGATCGAAAAAAAATCCAAAATAGATTTACAGGGTGTTGAATCAGGACTCTTTTACAGGCTGTTCAAAAATGGCCGGATGCAAGGCGCGCGCGGTCTCTGACACCTGCTTGCAGGACATCTCGAAGAACGAGGCGTACTTTTGTACGTTGCAATCCTTGACCTGTTTTTGAAGGGACGCGCTTCCGCGCGTCCGCTCGACAATCACATGCGGCCACGACAAAGCGTGGCCCTCCAGAAATACTCCCGGAGCCTGTCCCAAGCGCAGTCTCCGAAATGACAGACAAGAGACTATGAGGTTGTTGAAACATTTATTTAGCAGGCTGTTCAAAAATGACCGGATGCAAGGCGCACGAAAACATGAAGAATAAAGCGTACTTTTATACGTTGCAGTGAAGAATGCGTAGCACACCGCAGCAGATGAACGTTTTCCAACAGCCTGCTCCCCTTAGGAAAGACCCATCTTGGCACGCACGTCCTGCATAAGTGGCGCAGCCAAAGCGCTGCACTTTTCAGCACCTTGTTTCAAAACGCCGCGCACATAATCGGGATTGCGCTCACCCTCTAGAGCGCGCTCCTGAATCGGGGCAAGCTCGCGCATAATATTTTCATGCAACATTTTTTTGCAGTCAATACAGCCAATCCCGGCATTGCGGCACTGCGTGTCAACATCTGCAACCGTTTCAGCCGGTGAAAACGCCTTATGCATGGTATACAGATTACAGATATCCGGATTACCCGGATCCTTGCGGCGAATGCGATTCTCATCCGTCGTAGCTGTGCGCAGCTTTTCCCAAATAACCTCCGGTGCCTCCAGGATTCCGATTTCATTGCTCAGCGATTTGGACATCTTGGTCTTTCCATCGGTACCCAGGATACGCGGAGTTTGCGAAAGTAGCCAGTCAGGCTCAGGGAACGTTTCGCCAAAGCGACTGTTGAAACGGCGCGCAGTGCGACGCGTTAACTCAATGTGCTGCACCTGGTCCTCTCCTACCGGTACAACCTGTGCCCGATACAGCAAAATGTCAGCTGCTTGCAGCAGCGGATAGGTTAACAGTCCGGCATTGATATTCTCACGATGCTGCTGCGACTTGTCTTTAAACTGCGTCATGCGCTCCAAATCGCCAATCGGAGTCAGGCAGTTAAATATCCAGGCCAGCTCGGTATGCTCCCTGACATGCGACTGTACAAACAGCATGCAGCACTCAGGTGTTGTTCCGCAGGCCAGCAGCGTGTTGGCTGCGCGCAAAATGGACTCCTGAAACACAACAGGATCCTGCTGAACAGTAATCGCGTGATAGTCCACCACGCAAAAAATACATTCATAGTCCTTCGTAAGTGTGATCCAATTTTTTATCGCACCCACATAATTACCAAGGTGAATAATGCCGGTTGGCTGTATTCCGCTGAAAACCCGTTTCCGTTCCATGTGCTTTTGCTACTTTCTATTTAAACATATTATAAATGGCGGAAGTGCATGGGAATCGAACCCACCGAAGACGCTTCTCACGCCTTCCACTGGATTTGAAGTCCAGGAGGCCCACCAGTGACCTTTCCACTTCCTCTGCGTTTCGTTCGTAACTATACTGTGTTTTAACAAAGCAGTCAATCCGGGTTTTTCAAACTATTCATCAGAAAATCTATAAAATATAATGATTTTTGGAACATACTGGACTATTATTTATATGAGAAATACGCAAAATCAGACATGGCTGTAATGATACACCATGCGATCATAAAAAAACGTCCCGTACTCGATGGAGAAGTAACTGATGAAAACGTATGCTTTTCGCTGGTCAGATCTGGGCGATATCGAACAGGGACGCCCAAACCTCGGCCTTGAGGCCCCGGTGATGATGTACCGTTTAATGCAATTTACATTTCGCGATGTTATATCCCGGGAACTGGGTTTAGAGGCAACCGAGGAACTCTTTGCCCGCGCCGGAGCGCTGGCAGGCCGTGAATTCTGCCGCAATTTTCTGAACAAAGACCTGCCATTTCCAGAGTTTCTTGTTGATTTTGAAAAAAAACTCATTGACCTAAAAGTAGGCATACTGCGCGTTGAATCTGCAAACATGGAAACAATGCATCTTACTGTAACGATATCCGAAGACCTTGACTGCTCAGGCCTGCCGATACTCGGCGAAACCGTATGTGATTATGATGAAGGATTTATTGCCGGTGTTTTAAAAGAATTCACCGGCAGTAAGTTCAATGTAAAAGAGGTCGACTGCTGGGCCACCGGTGATCGAACCTGCCGTTTTGAAATCAAGCCGGCCGGGGAATGACGTGGAAACCAACGTGTTTGTACACTATGTAGATACACTTGTCAGCACCTGCCTCAATTGTGACGGGAACGCATGCCTGTTGGAGATCCCCCCTCTCGATGAGAACCTTGAGCCCGAGTCTCTTGCCGTTGCCCGCAAAATGCAGCATTTTTTCAATCTCTATAAAGAATCCTGCCGGTTTACCCACGATATTGCAAGCGGTCAGCTAAATTCCGACATCAGCAAAGACAATGTTCTCGCCATGCCGATTAAGGCCCTTCAGTCAAACCTGAAAAACCTGACCTGGCAGGCACAACGAGTTGCTGAAGGAGACTTAAACCAGCAGGTACACTTTCTTGGTGATTTTTCCGACGCATTTAACCAAATGACCGATTCCCTCAAGGAAAAAGCGTCTGTTGAGCAGCGTCTACATGAAAACGAAAAAAACATGAGCAGCATCTTGAACGCTATTGACGATGCTGTCATGTCATTTTCACTCAAGAATGAGAACTTCATCTATGTAAGCCCCTCCACCGAGAAAATTTATGGCATCTCTATTGAAGAATTTAAAAAAAACAGACCCTACCAAACCCTTATAGAAGCAGTGCATCCGGATGATATACATGTTCTTAATGAAAACATAGAGCGCATGACCGAGCACGGAACCTCTGAAAATGAATATAGAATTATCAAGCCGGATGGAAGCATTGTCTGGGTGCGTGAACACCTCAAACTTTTGATTGACGACGCCGGAGAACCCGACAGAATCGACAAACTTATCACCGACATCACCGAGCGCAAAAACATTGAACTACGCCTGCAGGCATCGTACGACCGCCTGCGCGCCTACTTCGACCTGCCTCTCATCGGTATCATCACAACACATCCGACCTTGGGCACAATCGAGGTCAATCAGCACATGTGCACCATGCTGGGCTACACAAAAGAGGAATTCCTCGCATTGAATGAAGCCAAACTCACCCCGCCAGAAGACGCTGTCAAACTGCAGAAAATCTACGCCTCAATAGCAAACGGCACACTCTCGCTGCCAATTGTCTATGAACGCCGCATGAAGCGCAGGGACGGCAGCATTATGCACGTTATTGTTACAACAGACCAAACCACCATTCCCGACAACCCCGAGGCCTGTTACTCATCGTTCGTGATTGATATCACTGACCTCAAGCAGACCGAGAATGCGCTGCGAGAAAGCGAAGAAAAGTTCCTTAGTATTTTAAATTCAATTGACGATGTGATCTGGTCAAATTCACTTCAAGAGTCGAAACTCATCTACATAAGCCCGTCTGTAGAAAAAATATACGGGCGAACAGCCGATGAATTCAGGGAACACACTACCCTGTGGGCCGAATGTTTACATCCGGACGACATACAAAAGGCTTCTGATGTATTCAGACAGTTTGAAACAGAAGACTCCGCTGAAGGCGAATACAGAATCATACGACCGGACGGAACCGTTCGCTGGATAGCGGCCCGCATTAAGATCCTACGGGATGAACAGGGCGCACCGCTCAGGCAGGATGGTATCTTACGGGATATAACTGAGCAGAAACAGGCCGAGCAGATGACTCAAACCAGGCTCAGCCTGATCGAATACGCGACCACGCACAGTGTGGACGAACTCCTCACCCATGCATTAGATGAAATCTGCACGCTGGTGGACAGCCCCATCGGTTTTTTCCATTTTGTTGATGCGGACCAGCAAACACTGATCCTGCAGCAATGGTCCACTGATACGCTTAAAAAATTCTGCAAAACCAAAGCTAAAGGCGCTCACTACCCCATAGACCAGGCCGGGGTATGGGTTGAATGCGTACATGCAGAGAAACCGGTCATCCATAATGACTATGCATCGCTTCCCAACAGGAAAGGACTTCCGAACGGCCATGCCGACGTGGTACGCGAACTGGTCGTTCCTGTTATGCGGGACAAAAAGATCAAGGCAATTTTTGGTGTCGGTAATAAACCCACTGATTATATGGAACAAGATGTAAATACGGTTTCATTTCTTGCCGATGTGACCTGGGAACTCGTACGTCGCAAACAGGCCGAGGAAAATATTCTGCAAACCAACCGTCAGCTCGAAAAGACCACTATCCATGCAAAAAAAATGGCTGAGCAGGCTAAACAAGCCAATTTGGCTAAAAGTGAATTTTTAGCCAATATAAGCCATGAGATTCGCACACCCATGAACGGTGTAATCGGCATGACCGGACTGCTGCTGGAGAGTGACCTGACCAACGAGCAACGGGATCATGCCGAAGTTGTCCGTACCAGTGCCGGAACACTCCTGACACTCATTAACGACATTCTGGATTACTCAAAAATCGAAGCGAACATGCTTGAAGTCGAATCACTTGACTTCGACCTTACGAGCATGATTGCAGACTTCACGGCCAGCATGGCACTGAGTGCCCATAAAAAAGGTCTGGAACTGCTCAGCAACGCAGATGCCGATATTCCTGCCCTGCTGAGAGGGGATCCTGGCCGCCTGCGGCAGGTACTAACGAACCTTGTTGGCAATGCTATTAAATTCACCTCCCACGGAGAAGTTGCTGTAAAGGTTTCACGAGAACCGAACGACAACAATCAAGCCAGTGAAGAAAACTCTGCTGCTACCGTACTGCTGCGCTTCACTGTCAGCGACACGGGCATCGGTATCCCTGCTGATACAATTGACAGATTGTTTGAAAAGTTCACCCAGGCGGACTCATCGACCACGCGCCAATACGGCGGAACTGGCCTGGGGCTTGCTATTTCAAAACAGATGATTGAGCTGATGGGCGGCAAAATTGGGGCTACCAGCCACGTTGGCAAGGGATCGCAATTTTGGTTCACCCTGCCACTTGAAACTCAGCCCGAAGACATTCAATCACCAGCCGCCCCCTTGCCAACTAACTTAAAAAATGTTCGCGTACTGGTTGTTGACGACAATGCCAGCAGCCGCCATTTGATGACCACGTGGATGCAATCTTGGGACATGCGCCCGTCTGAGACGCAGGACGGGACCCATGCGCTCCAGGCCCTCCAAACAGCCCTGGATGAGGATGACCCTTTCAGTGTTATTATAATCGATCTGCAGATGCCGAGCATGGACGGTGAAACCCTCAGCCGCTCCATACAATCCGACTCGCGCCTGGCCTGTACACGTATGATTATACTGACAACCCTGGGGAGCCGCGGTGATGCACGCCGGTTTGCGCAACTTGGCTTTTCCGGCTATCTGGCCAAACCAATACTCATGAATGACCTGCAAGGGGTGCTTTCTCTAATACTTAACAGGCAGCAGACGGATCCACACAACATTATCACCCGCCACGACGTCAGGGAAACAAGTGCCCGGTTTGAAGGACACAATGTGCGCATTCTTGTTGCTGAAGACAACTATACTAACCAACAGGTTGCCCTCGGTATGCTCAAAGCCATGGGCCTGAGCGCACATGCTGTGGCCAACGGTGAAGAAGTACTCAAAACCCTGGAACAAATACCCTATGACCTGGTGCTCATGGACTGTCAGATGCCGGTCATGGACGGCTACGAAACAACCCGGATCATCCGGGATCATCAATCCGGCATCAACGACCATTCTATTCCTATCATTGCCATGACCGCGCACACCATGCAAAGAGAATGGGAGAAGTGCCGTGCAGCCGGCATGAACGGCTTTATAAGCAAACCGGTTACAGCAGCTGCGCTTGCCGAGAAGATAGAAAAATGGCTGCCCAACCATGCCGGTATAAAAAAAGCCTTAAAACAAAAAACCCCGGCTAAGGCTGCTGATATAGACACCCTCGTCTGGGACAGAAGCGACTTCATCGCACGCCTGATAGGAAACCAAAATCTAGCTAAAAAAGTTCTAAAAATATTTTTTGAACAATCACCGAAACAGATCCTGGAAATCAAAGACGCTCTCGAATCCGGAGACCTGCCCGGTGTCGAACTCCTGTCTCACAGCATCAACGGAGCCAGCGCCAACATCAGTGCAGGTAGGCTACAGGCTGTAGCTTTAGATATTGAAACGCGGGCCCATTCCGGTGATTCCGCCCGCATAACATCCCGTGTAGACGATTTACAAAAGGAACTTAACCATTTGAAGAAAGCGGTTAAAAAAAATCCCATTTGTTGAAACCCGCAGGAGATTTCCATGAAAACACTTATTGTTGAAGACGACTTTACCAGCCGCCTGCTGCTACAGGAACTGCTGAAAAGCTACGGGCCAGTACATATCGCTGTTAACGGCAACGAAGCGCTTGATGCCGTTCGTAGTGCGCTGGAGGCAGATCAACCCTACGACCTCATCTGCCTTGATATCATGATGCCTGAAATGGACGGCCAGGAGGCTCTGCGCGAAATCCGCTCTATTGAGGAAGCCCGGGGAATCTTCTCTTCCGAGGGTTCAAAAATCATGATGACAACAGTGATGGCTGACTTGAAAAATGTGAACACTGCCTACATGAACCTGTGTGACGCATACCTGACCAAACCTATCCAAAAATCCGTACTTGGTCAAGAACTGCGCACGCTGAAATTGATTCCATAACAGAGAGGGTACTCCTATGCGTATTCTTATCGCCGAAGATGACTGCACGTCCCGCGCAATACTTGCGACATTTCTTAAAAAGAACAACTACGAAGTGATTGAAGCAGAAAATGGCGCAGAGGCCCTGGCAGAGATGCAGAAACCTGATGCCCCCCGATTGGCCATTCTTGACTGGTTGATGCCTGAAATGGACGGGGTAGAGGTTATACGCCACATACGGGCTCTGCAGGACACGCACACGCCGTATCTCATCATGCTGACCTCACTGGAAGCAAAGGACGACATTATTGCCGGACTTGATGCCGGAGCCAACGATTACCTGTCAAAGCCGTTCGACCCGGGCGAACTTCGCGCCAGAATTGCGGTCGGCCAGCGCCTGATCGAAACGCAAGAAGCGCTCATCGAAAGCCGGACAATGCTTGCAGCCAAATTACAGGAATTGAGGAAAGCGCTTGAACAAATCAAAACCTTGCGTGGCATCGTTCCAATCTGCGCAAACTGCAAAAAAATCAGAAGTGACGATGGATACTGGCAGCAGGTGGAAGTCTACGTGCGCGACAATACAGAAGCCGAGTTTACCCACGGAATCTGTCCGGAATGCATTGAAAAACTCTACCCTGACTTAGGTACGCAAGACGATAAAAAAAACACGACCCCCAAAAGTGATTGACCGGGAAGTTAACAAGGCAGATAACCCGCCATATCCCCAAAAACTTCCCGTTAAAAACGGCACTGCTGGTTCAGTCACTCTTGACCGGTTAAAAACAACCTGTATGGAGTGCCTGTAATTGTAGTCAAACCATTCATACTAACAGCATTAAACTTTGTTTACTAAAGCCGCATTCTCTTACAGCACCCCTTGTAGATGCTCAGTAATTAGGTAACTCTTTTGGTCCGATAATAACACCAAAGGAGGAACCCCATGAAATACGTTAACATCATCATTGTAAAGCGCTGGATCCCCATCCTTAAAGAATATGAACGGA